>ENA-UOJB01000060-UOJB01000060.1-human-gut-metagenome-genome-assembly--contig:-C48-NODE-60-length-150569-cov-44.905271_pt1 | contig 150569 bp, 124 predicted proteins | sample MGYA00242338_ERZ723885 | MGnify/ENA metagenome assembly ERZ723885
GAGTATGATGTCCATATTTTTGTGTTGCACTTGATATTATAATCTACCTAGCCCCTCTCCCTGTCCCTTAGGTTTTCTCCCAAATCAGTTATTCCTCTTGAGCGACGTGAGGAGCGGGAGCATTGCTAAAGCAATGCTCAGCTTGGCATCCCTCTTTCCTTACTCACACCCCCACCCCGTCGGGGTGTTGGCAAAACTCGAATAACCACCTGAACATTGTATATCCTGTCCAAGCAGGGACGCTTAACGCTACACGTCCGCATATGAGTACATATATCTCAGGTTAGTGGCGTTTTTTTGAAGAGTCAATGTTAGTGCAGTTGCACCGGTACACTCACGAAAATATTAATACCTTGTCGATACGGAAACTGTTTTCGGCGGTGTTGGCGATATATTTCACTGTACACTTTAACAATAATAGACTTACCGACAGACTGAGCAAGCAGGCTTACCGGTAAGGGTAAGCCTGTTTACCAAATACATAAAATGGATGGTAACAAAAACACTGAAAGTGATTTATCGAAAACGCTTGCCCGAAGAATTTAACGGGCATCGTATCTTCCGTTTCCCGTATCGGTAAAATATGATACGGGAAGTTAAAAAGGAGAAAACATCTGTGCCGAAAAATGATGAAAAACAGCACAGAACTATGTAAACAGTGAACAGATAAAGACCTTTCACGATGGGTTGTCAGGCCATCAGCCTTTAACGTTCATATCCGCCACAGCGGACTGTAAATTTCGGTTGGCAGTCTGTATTTTGCAGACCGCCGTTTGGAAAGGATGATATACAATATGTACCGGAGCGTCTGCTCCTCGTAATATTTATAATATCTTCACTGTCCGATAAATCGGACTTGATAATTAATTTTCGTATTGCAGATCTGCCCGGAATAACCGATACCGATATTCCGGGCAATCCTGCAATGACTGGGAAAGGCAAGACAGCCAAACACAGAAGGGAGAAAGAGGAAAAATATCGGTTTTATTTCAACATTCCGTAAGGAATGTTCATTGTCGTTACAACGGCGGTAACAGCGTCACTGCCGTTGCAGAAAGATAAGGTAGGTAACAATTCGGAGCGAATGCTCCTTTGTTATGTTTATATTGTAACATCTTCGCTGTCCTATAAAACGGACTGATGATAATTTTTGATTTGCAGTCACCGTAGCCGATGACCGCAAAACGAAAGAATGTGAATATTGTCCGGAGCTTTTTGCTCCCTCGTTATGTTTATATTATAACAGAGGTTGTGTCCTATAAAATGGACTGCTTTTCCAGTTTCCAATAATATTTTCTGTTTGCACGGGGGAAATCACTCATAACCCCGTGTTCGGGATCGTAGAATGTGCCATCGGCATACAGCGACCAGTGCCAGCAACGTGGTGTTTCAAGGCTGAGCAGGCAAAGGGGAGGCAGCTGTTCCTTTTTCTGTACCGCTATACGCTCATCGGATATATGAACGCCGTGTTCTCTGAACGTTCTTTTCATCTCAGCAAGGGTGGTTTCACGGTCATTTTGAAGAAATGTCACTATCTCGTCAACCGTCTTTCCGAGTACCATAGCAAGCACAGCCTGACCGCACTGTAAGTCTGTAGGCTCGTGAATATACTCTATCATACCGTTGCCTATCCTCTTTTCTTAGGAAGAATAATATTCACCGACTCGTGCAATACCTCGATATGAGTATCTTTTCCTCCGTCTGCCTCTTCTCCGTCAAGCGACCACGGCAGAGCCTCATCACTGTGGATGTCAAGCTGTTTCGTGTGGAAGAAATCAAGAAATTCATTATCGTAATTTCCGCTGAGAAGAGCCTTTGCCATAAGGCTTATCTGGACAGGTGTTTTCGGGCAACGTACAAGCATCACTTCAAAAACTCCGTCACTCAGATCTACAAGATTCTCATCAAGCTTGATTATTCCGCCGACAGATGTTGCATTGCAAGCCGCACCGAATATATAATCGCCCTCGTGCAGTATTCCGTCCGAATCATATACGCTCATATGATACGGCTTTATCTCGGCAAGCTCCTTTATTCCGCTTAAGATGTACGCAAAATGACCGAATGCGTTTTTGAGATTCTGCGGTGTGTCGTAAGAGCTTTGAGTAAATGCGCCGAAAGAGGCTATATACATAAATTCACGCTCGTTGAATCTTCCTGCATCAAACGCTTTGGGCGTACCACTTACAATATCGTCAGCCGCTGTCATAATATCTGACGAAAGTCCTATGCCGTATGCAAAATCATTTGTTGTGCCGGACGGAATGTACCCGATTTTTGTCTTGTGACCGCCATTTATCATACCGTTTGCCGTTTCGCTGAGCGTTCCGTCGCCGCCGCAGCAGACAATCACGTCATATTCGCCGCCGTGTATCCTTGCGGTTTCGGTAGCGTCACCTCGTCTTTCGGTAACGTGTACGGTGATTACATATCCGCCCTTTTCAAGACGGCTGATTATCTCTACAAGCTCACCTGTTATTCTTCTTTTTCCCGAAACGGGATTTACTATCAGTAAGGCTTTCATATTAAAATTCCTCCGATATAATTTTCTTATATTATATTACACGATTTTTAACTGTCGGTCAACTGTGGTGCAAAAATAATACCGCACAGCGTTTTTACCGTGCGGTGAAATATTATTTTTCAGTCTTTGATTATCGGCTCGGTCGAGCTTCCAGGAAGGGCGTTTTCACGGACATATACTGCCTCTTTCAGCTTTATAAAGCCGTTGTAAAGGCTTTCTTCGGGCAGTGCCTTCAGCGCCGCTATCTGCTCTTGCGTAAGATATGACGCTAATTTACGGGCGGTTTCCATCGAAACGTCCTTGCTCTGCAAAGCGTTTATATCGCTTATGCTCAGCTTTTCGGCAAGCGCTTCAAAAGCCAGATTTGCATCATGATTATCGCTGTAAATTATCTGATTTACCGTTGCCTTGCTTTTTGGCATCATAGTTCCGTTTGAGTCGATAGTATAATCTCCCTCAAGCAAAAGCTCGCTCACGGTGCAAAGTTCAAAGCCCTGTTCCTTTAGACTTTTAAGCACGGTCGGCAGCGCCTGAGTCGTGTTTTCAAGGTCGTTATGGAAAAGCAGTATCGAGCCACCCGAAATATTCTTTGTTGTACGCTCGATTATTGTTTCGGGGGTCGGCTTATCCCAGTCTATGCTGTCCTTGTTCCACTGAATGACGCTCATTCCCATTCCGAAAAGCGTAGTTACCGCCTTATCGTCATATTCTCCGTAGGGCGCACGGTAAAGCGCGGGAGCATTGCCCGTTATCATCTTTATCTTGCGTGAGCATTCCTTTGTATCGGCTATGAGGTCGTTTACGTTCATACCCTTGATATGCGGATGCTTGTCGCTGTGGTTTGCTATCTCGTGGCCTGCATCGCTGAGCTTCTTTATATCGTCTGCATACTTATCGGCAAATTCGCCCGTAACAAAGAATGTAGCCTTCGCATCGGCTTCGGCAAGTATCGAGATCAGCTTGTCGGTGTTGCTGTTTCCCCACGCACAGTCAAACGTAATGCTGATTTTGTTGTCGGTGCGTTTTACATTATATATCGGCAGCTTTACGTTTTCCGCACCGGTATCTATAGACGAGAGTATGGCGAATACTCCTATAGCGATGCCGGTAATCAGCACTAACACAAACATGACCGCACGGATAAGCTTACGCTTGGTCATAGTCATAACGAACATAATAAATCCTCCTCGCTTTTTCATCTGAAGAATTATATGTCCGTGTCCGGAAGAAAATGACAAGCAACGGGGATTTTTTTGTTTTGCGGGCAAAAGAAAAAGCTGTCACACGTCTTACCGCATGACAGCTTATATTAATTACTGGAAATTCTTTTTAAGATCGTCGCCGAACTTCTTTATCTTATCAAAGAAGCTGGTACGCTTTTCGTAGTTTGACGGAGTAAGCTCCTTTTCAAAGCTTAGTAATGCGTCCTTCTGCTTCTTGTTCAGCTTCTTGGGTACTTCGATAACTACCCTTACCATCTGGTCGCCCCTGCCTTCACGCTGGAGCTTCTTTATACCCTTGCCTCTCAGCCTGAAAACAGTACCCGGCTGTGTACCCTCGGGTATGCTGTACTTAACGTTGCCGTCTATTGTAGGCACTGTAAGCTCGTCACCGAGAACCGCCTGTGAATATGTTATCGGTATCTCGCACCATACATCGAAGCCCTTACGTTCGAATATCGGGTCTTTGCGTACCGTAATGCGTACATTAAGGTCGCCCTTGGGGCCGCCGTTTGTACCGCAGTTACCCTCGCCTCTTACGCAGAGCGTCTGACCGTTATCTATACCTGCGGGTACATTGATAACGACTTTCTTACGGCGCTGTACTCTGCCCTGACCGTTACAGGTTGGACAGGGTGTTTCTATTATCTTGCCCTTACCGCCGCAGCGTGAGCACGGACGTGTGGAGGACATCATACCGAACATACTTCTCTGCTGTACTCTTACCTGACCGCTTCCGTGACAATCGGGGCAGGTTTTGGGAGTTGTGCCTGCCTTTGCACCGGAGCCGTGACAGCTGTCACAGGTTTCGGCACGGTTTATCTCAACCTCGTGCGACAGACCCTTGCACGCTTCCATAAAGCTGATGTCAAGGCTTATGGCTATATCCGAGCCTTGTCTTGGGGCATTGGGGTTGGAGCGCTGTCCGCCGCCACCGCCGAATATAGAGTCGAAAATATCGCCGAGGTCTATGCCGTCCGCTGACGAGAATCCGCCGGAAAATCCGCCGAATCCGCCGCCGAATCCGCCTGCACCGCCGCCGTATGACGGATCTACACCTGCATGGCCGAACTGGTCATACTTTGCACGTTTCTGCGGGTCGGAGAGAACGTCGTTTGCCTCGTTTATCTCCTTGAACTTGGCTTCAGCCTCAGGATTATCGGGGTTAAGGTCGGGGTGATACTGCTTGGCGAGCTTACGGTAGGCTTTTTTAATTTCATCGTCGGTCGCACCTTTCTGCAAACCGAGCACTTCGTAATAATCTCTTTTTTCTGCCATAATGGTCTAACCTTCCCGACAGAATTATCTGCCGTTTTATAAAGTATTGCAAAATCAGCAATATGAGCCGAGAGTTCCCGGCTCATACGCAATGTTATTAATTAGTTGGCATCTGTGTAATCAGCGTCAACCACATTATCATCCGAACCGCCTGCGGCATTTGTACCTTCGCCCTGAACATCTGTCTGAGCAGCCTCAGCCTGCTGTGCTGCAGCGCCCTGTTCCTTGTAGATTCTCTCGGCTACTGCGTAGAATGCTGTCTGAAGCTCTTCCTGAGCCTTCTTGATAGCTTCAACGTCTGTACCCTTGAGAGCTTCCTTAAGAGCGTCGAGCTTGGGATTTACGGAATCCTTATCAGCCTGTGTAACCTTGTCGCCGAATTCGTTCATCGACTTTTCAGTCTGGTAAACCATCTGATCTGCGGCGTTACGAGCCTCAACCTCTTCCTTCTTCTTCTTATCCTCAGCGGCGAATGCTTCAGCTTCCTTAACAGCCTTATCAATATCGTCCTTGCTCATATTTGTAGAAGCGGTGATGCTGATGTGCTGTTCCTTACCTGTGCCGAGATCCTTAGCGGATACGTTTACGATACCGTTGGCATCTATATCGAAGGTTACTTCGATCTGGGGGATACCACGGGGAGCGGGAGCGATACCGTCAAGTCTGAATGTACCGATAGACTTGTTATCCTTGGCAAATTCACGTTCGCCCTGTAAGATGTTTATATCAACTGAGGGCTGGTTATCCGAATAAGTCGAGAATATCTGGCTGTGCTTTGTAGGAATGGTCTTGTTTCTCTCAATCATTCTTGTGCAGACACCGCCTGCTGTTTCGATACCGAGTGACAGAGGAGTTACATCGAGCAGTAACAGACCTGTTACTTCCTTGTTGAGAACGCCGCCCTGCAGAGCCGCACCCATAGCAACGCACTCATCGGGGTTGATTCCCTTGAAGGGATCCTTGCCTGTATATTTCTTAACGGCTTCCTGTACAGCGGGGATTCTTGTAGAACCGCCGACTAACAGTACCTTGTCGATCTCGTTCATTGAAAGACCGGAATCGCTGATTGCCTGCTTGAAGGGGCCCATTGTTGCTTCAACAAGGTCGGCTGTCAGCTCGTTGAACTTTGCTCTTGTAAGCTGAACGTTCAGGTGCTTGGGGCCTGTAGCGTCTGCTGTGATATAAGGAATATTTACGTTGACCGAAGGAGCATTTGAAAGTGCAATCTTTGCCTTTTCTGCTTCGTCCTTTAATCTCTGCATAGCGAACTTATCGTTCTTAAGGTCGATACCGTCGCTCTTCTTGAATTCTGCTACAAAGTAGTCGATAAGACGCTGGTCGAAGTCATCGCCGCCTAAGTGGTTGTTACCTGCTGTGGCAAGAACCTCCTGTACGCCGTCGCCTATTTCGATAACGGATACATCGAATGTACCGCCGCCGAGGTCGTATACAACTATCTTCTGCTCGTTTTCCTTATCAATGCCGTAAGCTAAAGCTGCGGCTGTAGGCTCATTGATGATACGCTGAACGTTAAGACCTGCTATCTGACCTGCGTCCTTTGTTGCCTGACGCTGTGAGTCTGTGAAGTATGCGGGAACGGTGATAACAGCATCTGTTACCTTTTCACCGAGATAACCCTCAGCCTCTGTCTTCAGCTTCTGAAGAATCATAGCTGAAATCTCCTGAGGTGTGTACTTCTTGCCGTCAATGTCTACCTTGTAGTCACTGCCCATGTGACGCTTGATCGAAATGACCGTTCTGTCGGGGTTTGTAACTGCCTGGTTCTTTGCGAGCTGACCTACAAGACGCTCGCCGTCCTTAGTGAAAGCAACAACTGAAGGAGTTGTTCTTGAACCCTCGCTGTTTGTGATAACAGTAGGCTCGCCGCCTTCGATAACTGCTACACATGAATTTGTTGTACCTAAGTCAATACCTATTATTTTTCCCATGATAATTATCTCCTTACCGTAAGGTTCTTACAGAACCGTTTATTCTTCGGGCTTAAGCCCATTTGATTGCTTTTTACTTTACGACTGCTACCATCGCAAAACGGAGAACCTTTTCTCCTATTTTATAGCCTTTCTGGAATGTGGCGGCTATAGTGCCTTCTTCCTTGCTGTCATCCTCAACCTGCTGTACAGCCTGATGATACGAAGGGTTGAACTGTGCGCCGTCCGATTCAATCACCTCAACGCCTAAGTTCTGAAGAGCCGTAACAAAGCTCTCGTGTATCATCTCAACACCCTTCTTGTAGTCGGGGTCTTTACACTCCGCCGCAAGCGCTCTGTCGAGATTGTCCATAACGGGTAAAAACTCCGTTAGGTTTCTTGCCGTAATCTCGGGGGAAAGCTCCATTCTTTCCTTGGCGGTACGCTTTCTGTAGTTGTCGAATTCCGCCATAGTCCTGAGCAGCTTATCCTTAAGGTCGGCAATTTCGAGATCCTTGGGATCTACCTTGATTTCTTCGGCTTTTGTTTCAGCCTTTTCTTCTGTCACCTCTCCGGTTGTTTCAGCTACCTTTTCGGTGGCTGTATCTGCGGTCTGCTGAGTTTCTTCCTTGGTTTCCTTTTCCTTCTTACTCAAACTGAATCCGCCTCCTTTTCTTCGTTCTTTTCTTCTTCGTCATTGCCTGCCGACAATGCATCGGTGACCTTTGACGAGAAATATTCAATATACGGGATCAGCTTCTTGTAATCCAGTCTTACAGGACCTATAACTCCGAAAGAGCCTGCCTTTCGTCCGTCCTTATTGAAGCTTGCCGCTATCAGACTGGAATTGGTAACGGCGAATGTATCGCTTTCGGCTCCGAACTTTATCTGTATGCCTGAGAACGTATCGTCAAGCCAGCTGCAAAGCTCGTTCTTGCCGTCAAGTATCGTTGCTATCTGAGTGTTCGAGAAATCAGAACAGGTCAGCAGATTCTTTTCTCCGCTGAACTCTACCTGCTGCTGCATTTCAGCCGATATATCGACTACCGCTTTGAGAAGCGGCGATAACGTCATCATATATCCGCCCATTGCCTGCGTCAGTTTATCTATATATTCATCGGACAGCTCATCAAGGTTTACGCCTTTGAGGTTCTTGTTTACAAACTGCGTGAAGAAATCCATCTGCTCGTTTGTAAGATCAAAGCTCAGCCTGCATACCCTGTTTCTGATATTGCCCTCGGAGGTTATCAGAAGAAGAACATACATTCTTTTGCCTGTGGGGATAACGTCTACCTTTGTTATTACCGAAAACTTGTTTACGGTGTTGGTAGAAACTATCGCACATTTCGTAATATCCGCAAGAGCCCTTGACGCATTGTCAATTATCTCGTCATCGGTCGCTCCGCCGATATTATCAAATATACGGTCTATCTCCTCTTTTTCTTCATCGGGTAACTGTGCGGGTGACATTACCTTTTCTATATAAAGCCTCAGTCCCTGATATGTCGGAAGTCGTCCCGAGCTTGTGTGCGTATGCTCAAGATAGCCCTGCTGTTCAAGAGCCGCCATCTCATTTCTTATAGTTGCACTGGAAACTGCATTATCCAGCTTTTCGGCTATCAGCTTTGAGCCGACCGCCTCGCCGGTGCGTATATATTCGTCAACTATCGCTTCAAGGATTCTGAGTGTACGGTTTTCCATATTCCTTTTCCCTTCTTTCAGCGGTACTCCGCTGTTTCCGGCTGGTTAGCACTCATAATTTTTATCTGCTAGCACTCTACCTCTCTGAGTGCTAAACACAATATAACACACTTTCAGCACTTTGTCAAGAGATTTTTTAATAAAATTTGCACAAATTATTATTAATTTCTGTGTACGAATTTGTGCATTTACATTTTTTAGAATTTGCGATAACTTCTGTCGTAATAATGATGCGGATTTTTACGCATACTATTCACGCAACTCACGCAACGCTGTGCCGTTTTAAAACGGCAACCGATTTTACATTATGAAAGGAACAACTATGGATAATAACAATTTAAAAAAGCAAAACAGGCTTATGAAAAAGCCTGTCCCAAAAACACCTGAGGAACGCAGTGAAACGGAAGAAATAATTCTTGATAATTTCTGCGGATGCTGTTCCTCATCGGACTGCACGGGGCTTATTCCTTCCGACCCGACGAGCGAAACGGCGGCTGATGAATACCGTAATGTTTATCCCTATGCCGTACCGGACAGTGACGGGATGCCGTATACCAAGAACAAGAAAAAGACTTACGGGAAAGAGGGTACACACGGCGGTGTGTAAATATAAAAGGCTGTCGGCTTATGCGTGCCGACAGCCTCGATTTATAAAAAAGTCTTGTATTTGATATACTTCTATTATATCGTTCAGTTCTGACAATGATAGCAAGCTACCGATAGTTCTTTTTGTCGGACAGCACTTCTCGGTTTCGCTATTCGAATGAATGCACATGTCAATATGAAAGAGGGAGACAACCAAAGGGATCAGGTACAAGTCTGAGCCTCGCTTACGCAAGGCTCGTGCACTCCGCTAAAGCTCCGCTGGACTTGACAGCCCCTCTCCCTGTCCCTTAGGTTTTCTCCCTCTTGCTCCCACTTTCCTTACCCATACCCACACCCCGTCGGGGTGTTGGATAAACTCGAATAACCGCCTGAACATTGTACATCCTGTCAAATCAGGGACGCTTAACGCTACACGTCCGCAGGTTAGTACATATATCTCAGGTTAGTGGCGTTTTTTTGAAGATTAATGTCAGTGCAGTTGCACTGATATACTCACGAAAATATTAATGCCTTGTCGGTACGGAAAATGTTTCCGGCGGTGTTGGTGATATATTTCACTGTGTGGCTTTAATAATAAATCAATTTTCCGACAGCCTTTATTTACTTCATATTTTCAAGTACATCTATCACCTTATCGAGTGACGGTGCGACCGCATACACAGCTTTAAGCTGTTCCTCCTCAGGCTGAGTAAGATCGGGTACCATTACAGTGACACAGCCTGCACTGCTTGCAGATTTTACGCCGTTCGGGCTGTCCTCAAGCGCCATGCACTGCGACGGCTCAAGCCCCAGCTTTTCGCAGGCATAAAGATAGATGTCGGGACAGGGCTTACCGTTTTCGAGCATATTACCGCAGATTATCGTTTCGAACTTGTCATAAACGCCTATCTTTTTAAGGTACTCCTCAGCACGCTCAATATTTGTAGCGGTAGCGACCGCCGTTCTGTAGCCGTGTGACGTAAGATAGTCAAGCAGTGTATCAAGCCCCTGCTTTTTCTCTATGCCGTGTACATCGGTATATTCCTTCATCAGCTTTACACGCAGATCATGTATAGCCATATAGTCGCAATCTTCTCCAAACCACTCCTTGAGCTGCGGTATGGCAAACTTTCTTGAAAATGATCGCAGTGCAAGTGCGTGTCTGCGTTCCATAGGAAAGCCGAGCTTGTTTGCCGCCTCGCACCAGTATTTAACGAGAAGTTTTTCGGTATCGAGCATAAGCCCGTCCATATCAAATATTACAGCCTTTATCTTCATAGTTACTCCTTTATTCAGGCATAGAAAAAGTCGTTTTTGGTGTAGAAACTTCTCTAACCCTAACCCCAACCCCTTCCCCACGGTGAAGGACTGTGTATGCTTGGTTGGCTCTGCATCGTGCAGAGACTTTGGGCATACACGCCCGGCGTCCGTGCCGGGGCTGTATTATTGGGGCTACCGCCCCTAATCCCTGTCGGGGGCTTTGCCCCTGCGACCCCTTTTATAACAAAATACTACTCCTTATATCTTCGTCATCTTTGCAAACTTTGCGGCAACCTTCTTGGTGCCTTTATCGTCAAACGCTATTTCAAGCAGCCAATCTCCGCCCATTGCCTTTGCCGAAAGCACAGTTCCGTCACCGAATACCCCGTGATGCACACGCTCGCCCGGCGCATAGCTTACATTCTCGACACGTTTTTCCATTTCACGCTGTCCGGCACGGTACGATCTCTGCTGTTGCTGTAAATAGCTTGTACGGGGTTTCATCTGCTCTGCGCTTCTTGCTGCCGCCGACGCTGTAACAGCCGTATGATCGTCATAAGCCATATACTGTGACGGTATCTCCACCACAAAGCGTGAAACCTTGTTCCTCATAGTCTGACCGTACAGCATACGCTGTTTTGCACAGGTGAAATAAAGATGTCGCTTTGCTCTTGTTATAGCAACATAGGCAAGTCTTCTTTCTTCCTCTATCTCCATCGGGTCAAACTGTGAACGGTAGCCGGGGAAAATGTTTTCCTCTGCGCCTACTACAAATACAGTGTCAAATTCAAGTCCCTTTGCGGAGTGCATTGTCATAAGCACTGCCTTGTCGTCATCGGCTTCAAAGCTGTCCATATCAGAAACAAGCGCTACCTGCTCTAAAAATTCCGATAATCCCGCACCCTCGTTTTCCTTTGCGAAGGTTATCATATTAGACTTTAATTCGTTTATATTTTCAAGGCGAACTTCGCCCTCAAGTCCCTGTCTTTGCATTGCCTCTCTGTAACCGAAGCGGTCAAGAATATCGTCAATAAGGCTTCCGTCCGAAATATCATCGGTATGCTGTGAAAGCTCACTAAACGTTTCACCGAGCGGAACAAGCACCTTTGCCTTTCTTGACAGCGACGGCAGGCTGTCGCTCTCGCACATTGCCTGTACATAGGATATTCCCATGCCCGATACGACACGGTTCAGTTCGTCAAGCGTTGCCGCACCTATTCCTCTTACAGGCTCGTTTACGATTCTTCCGAAGCGCACTTCATCATAATTATTGTTAAGCACGCAAAGATAAGCGATAATATCCTTTATTTCCTTACGCTCATAGAAACGCACACCGCCGATTATCTTATAAGGTATGCCGCTCTTTGCAAGCGTGGTTTCGACCGTTCTTGACTGGGCGTTGTTACGGTAGAGTATAACGTGGTCGGCGTACTTCTTTCCCTGTTTTACTCCGTCAAGGATACGCTCTGTTATAAACATTGCCTCTTCCTGCTCGGTAGAAAAGCGATCCATTCTTATCTTATCACCGTCACCGAGGTCTGACCACAGATTCTTGTCCTTATGCTGAGTGTTGTTCGCTATGACCGCATTTGCCGCTTTAAGTATGGTTGCGGTTGAACGGTAGTTCTGCTCCAGCTTTATGACCTCTGCGCCAAACTGTTCCTCAAACGAGAGGATATTCTCGATGGTAGCACCTCTGAAACGATAGATACTCTGATCCTCATCACCTACAACGCACAGGTTTCCGCTGCCCTCGGCAAGCAGTGACACCAGCTTATACTGTGCCGCATTGGTATCCTGATACTCATCGACCATTATGTATTTGAATCTGTTCTGCCAGTGTGAAAGAACATCGGAACACTGTGCAAACAGCTTTACAGTCAGCATTATTATATCGTCAAAGTCGAGCGCATTCGCCGCCTCAAGCCTTGCCTGATAGTCGGTATAGATAGTCTTTGCGGTAGAAAGCTGATAATCGTCACTGCCGTTCTTTCCCTTTGTCGAAAACTTATCGGGAGTTATCAGCTTATCCTTTGAGCGTGATATTAAATTCTGCACCGCCTTAGGAGTTACCGCCTTGTCGGAGATATTGTGTTCTTTCATTACCGTCTTGATAACCTTAAGCTGATCGTCGGTATCGTATATCGTAAAGTTGGACTTATAGCCCATACCCAGTTCTTCTATATCCTGTCGCAGTATTCTGACGCAGGCACTGTGGAATGTTGCCGCCCATATACCGTCAACATCTGCGCCCATATTTTCAAGACGTTCCTTAAGCTCTGCCGCCGCCTTATTCGTAAAGGTCACCGCAAGTATGTTCCACGGCTTTACTCTGTCCTCGCCGAAAATCTCCGAAAGACGCTCAGCCGCATCAAAGTTGTCGATTTCACCTGCAAGAAAACTCTGCGCAAAAGCGACATCATCGTCGGACAGCTCTCTTACGGTATTGCTGTTATACGCATTACCGAAAAGGAGCATATTTGCGATACGGTTACAAAGCACGGTAGTTTTACCGCTTCCTGCGCCTGCTACTATAAGCACTGCTCCGTTTATACGGAACACCGCCTTTTTCTGCATATCGTTTGTACGGCTGAAATACTTGTTCAGCACCTGTTTTTTCAGTGTTAAATAGTCCATAATTACCCCTTGATATTATGCCGTTTAAACGGCAAGAACGGGGAGGGTATTCCCCTCCCCTCAGATTGTAGAAAAAGTCTGTTTTTATAAAAAATAGAGCGAATTCTCTAACCCTAACCCCAAACCCCTTCCCCATGGGAAGGGGCTGAGTGTGGGGCTGCCGCCCTCACCCCGCTTGGGGCTACGCCCCAAACCCCATTTTCAAAAATATATAGGTTTTTCGGCAGACTGCGGGGAGGGTATTCCCCTCCCCTGATATTAAAAAATGAAAAATTCAAAATTCCTTATTCCGCCTTGCAAGACCGTCAATTGCTCTTAGATGTACTGTCGCTCTTGTCGCTCTTGCTTTCTGTGCTGTTTGCACTGCTGTCAAGATTTACGAAAGGATTTACACCGTCACCGATTATCTGAGGTAACTGGCCGTTCCAGTTGTTTATCTTCATATAATCAATGTAGTTGGGGCTTGTTTCAAGCTGTTTTTGTACAGCCTGGATAGCGTAAGCCTGTGCGTCCGCTTCAAGCTTTGTGCTGTCAGCCTTTGCCTGTGCGGCGATAACTACCTGCTTTGCCTCTTCCTCTTTTTCCTTTGTCTTGTTCTCCATCTTGAGAGCATCCTGTGCGGCTATGACCTTAGCCTGTATGGATGTTTCAAACGCTTCGTCAAACGCAAGGTTCTCTATTGCGAATGAAACAACGATTATTCCGCTGGGAGCAAGCGTATTTGTAAGTTCCTGCTGTATAGTCTGCTGAACGTCGGCTCTTGACTGTACAAGCTCCTCCGCCTTTACTTTACCTATTTCGTTTTTTGATATTTTTGCTACGTTCTGAACAAGCAGTTTTGACTCTACATTGTCAATTCCGACATTTCTTATTATATCGGAGAGCTTTGCGCTGTCATATCTGTAGTTCAGCTTAAGCTGTAACGACTCTACCGTCTGCGTGTCGCTTGTATAAGCGTCGTCCGTTACCGAATAGATCTGCTCTCTTGTATCGACCTGTCTTATCTCCTCTATAAAGGGTATGCAGAAGTTAAGACCGGGTGCAAGATTGTCCTGCGTTATCTTTCCGAATGTGTACTTTACGCCGATAAAGCCTTCGTTTACTATCGAGAAGCAGTTGAACAAAACGATAATCAGTGCTACCGCAATAACAGCGATAACAGCTATCTTTCCTGCTTTCTTCCCGTTGAATTCCTTAGTGTCCGATGAGCTTGTGCTGAATTTCATTTCTGCCATAATATTTGCCTTTCTTCTGTCGGGTTTATGTTACATTCACAGAATAACACAAGGTTATTAACTGCACTTAAACATCGAGTGCGGAATATTTATCGTTGATTTTTACCTTTGCTTCCGGTGCGACAATATTTTCTTCTGTCGGGAGCTTCTTCTCACGCATCTGTCTGAATGCCTGCGTCAGCATCAGCTTGATACGGTTGACCTGATTTACCTCCGATGCGCCGGGGTCATAGTCAACGGCTATGATATTGGATTCGGGGTTCTGTCTGCGCAGTTCTCCGATTATGCCCTTGCCTGTAACGTGGTTGGGCAGGCAGGCAAACGGCTGCATACAGATTATATTGTTTACTCCGCTGTGGATAAGTTCTATCATCTCAGCAGACAGGAACCAGCCCTCTCCTGCTATGTTACCTGTCGATACAATGCCCTTGACAAGCTTTCTCATATCGCTTATCTTCATAAACGAGCCGAACTTAGTGCCTTCTATCGCTCCCTTATATGACTTCTGCATAAATTCAATCAGCTTTATAGCCATATTGCTCAGCTTATATCTTGCGCCGGAAACGGTAAGCAACTCGTGGCGTGAATTTGCGTGGTCACAGATAAAGTAGATGAATCCCATAAGGTCGGGTACTACCGCCTCTGCACCCTCAGCCTCGACAAGCTCTACAACGTTGTTGTTTGCGGCAGGGTGGTATTTTACAAGTATCTCGCCGACGATTCCGACACGGGGCTTTTCAATATCAAGCGTAGGGATAGAATCAAAGTCGGCAACGATAGCCTTTACATTCTTGTTGAAACGTGCAAGCGACAGGCTCTTTATCTCGCCCTTCAGCTTTTCGTTCCACTTCTCGTACATCTTGTTCGTTGCGCCCTTTTCAGCCTCATAAGGACGTACACGGTATACGCAACGGCTGAGCAGATCTCCGTAAATTACCGATATGAAAGCACGGTATATCAGCGGAAGCGTCAGCGTGAAGCCGGGATTCTTCTCCATTCCGACAACGTTCAGCGAAATCAGCGGAACATTGTCAAGTCCTGCGTCCTTCAGAGCCTTTTTGAGCATACCGACATAGTTCGTGGCACGGCAGGCACCGCCCGTCTGGGTGATAAGCACCGCTACCTTGTCCTTGTCATACTTGCCGTGATTGAGCGCATAGAGAAGCTGGCCTATAGTAATAATAGCAGGGTAGCAGGCATCGTTGTTGACGTACTTTAATCCCTCGTCTACTACTTCCTTTGAATAGTTCTTCTGTATCTCAACATTATATCCCGAGTAGCGGAATGCCTGTTCAAGCAGTTCGAAATGATACGGCGACATCTGAGGAGCTATAATCGTATAGTCCTTCTTCATTTCCTTCGTGAACAGAGGCTGACGGATATAACCCTTGTACTTCGGTACAGGCTTTATGCCGTTTCTTTCACGCTCCTCCATTACCGAGATAAGCGAACGCAGTCTTATTCTTGCCGCACCGAGATTATTTACCTCGTCTATCTTCAGTACGGTGTACATTCTGCCGTAGCCCTGCAGTATCTCCTGTACCTCATCTGTTGTGATAGCGTCAAGTCCGCAGCCGAATGAGTTAAGCTGTACAAGCTCAAGCTCCGGTGTCTGACCTACAAGCGTAGCCGCCGCATAAAGTCTTGTGTGGTACATCCACTGGTCTACTACACGGATGGGACGTACTACCGTACCTAAATGTGCAACGCTGTCTTCTGTAAGCACAGCAAAGCCGTAGCCGTTTATCATTTCGGGTATACCATGGTTTATTTCAGGGTCTACATGATAAGGTCTGCCTGCAAGAACGATGCCCTTCTTGCCCTTTTCCTTGAGCATCTTAAGCACTTCTTCGCCCTTTGAGCGTATATCGTCCTTGAAGCGTCTGTCCTCCTCATAGGCGGCTTTGAGCGCAACGCCTATTTCCGCACCGCCTATACCGAGCGGCATAAACTCCTCGATAAGACGTTCAATCATTCTGTCCTCGTCATATATAGGCAAAAACGGGTTCATAAACGTTATATCATCTGCACGAAGCTCGGGTACTGAGTTCTTTATAACCTCGCTGTATGTTGCGACAACGGGGCAGTTATAATGGTTATCTCCTCCTCCGCCGTTATCCATTTCATAGGGAAGCGCAGGGTAGAATATAAACTTCACACCCTCGTCAAGAAGCGACATTATATGTCCGTGTGACAGCTTTGCGGGATAACATACCGACTCCGAGGGCATCGTTTCGATACCTCTGTCATATATCTCACGGCTTGATTTAGGCGACAGCTTTACGCTGTAGCCAAGCTTTGTGAACAGCGTGAACCAGAACGGATAGTTCTCGTAAAGTCCGAGCACACGGGGAATTCCGACTACACCTCTCGGTGCTGTTTCGGGGTCGAGCGGCTCATAGTCGAACAATCTCTTGTATTTATAATCGAACAGGTTGGGTAAAAGCTCCTTGCTCTTGCTTCCGAGACCTGCGCCACGCTCACAGCGGTTGTTCGTTATGTATCTTGTTCCGTCTGCAAACTTACTGATAGTAAGCAGGCAGTTATTTGAACATCTGCCGCAACGTGCGGTTGTTTTCTGAATAGTGAAGTTTTCAAGCTTTTCAAGCGGAGCTAACGTACTGCCCTTGCCGTCGTCACGGGACAGAGCGACAAGCGCACTTCCGTATGCGCCCATAAGACCTGCCTTATCCGGACGTACTACCTCACGTCCGCAGGTAAGCTCAAAGGCACGAAGTACCGAGTTATTAAGGAACGTACCGCCCTGTACTATTATCTTTTCACCCATCTGCTTCGGGTCACGGATCTTGATAACCTTGAACAGAGCGTTCTTAACTACAGAATAGGAAAGTCCTGCGGATATATCCGCAACGCTTGCGCCCTCCTTCTGAGCCTGCTTTACACGGCTGTTCATAAATACTGTACAGCGTGAACCAAGGTCAACGGGGCTTTTTGCGGAAAGGCCTATCTGAGCAAATTCTTCAGGCTGCATACCGAGCGCATTTGCAAAGTTCTGGATAAACGAGCCGCAACCGGACGAGCAAGCCTCATTAAGAAGTATGCTTTCTATTTCTCCGTCCTTTACACGCATACACTTCATATCCTGACCGCCTATGTCAAGGATAAACTCAACGCCGGGCAGAATCTTCTCAGCTGCCTTGTAATGCGCCATTGTTTCGATCTCGCCAAAATCAACGCCGAGCGCCGCCTTTATAAGATGCTCGCCGTAGCCTGTAGCGGTCGACTTTGCTATATATGCCTTTTCGGGCATTTTCGAATATACGTCTTTTACTATCTCAATCACGGATTTGAGCGGATCGCCCATATTGTTTCCGTAGTGAGAATAGAGAATATCACCGTCTTTATTTATAAGAGTAGCTTTTGTTGTGGTAGAGCCTGCATCTATACCAAGATAGCAGGGTCCTTCGGCTTCAGACAGTTCTTTTACGGGGATAACCGCCTTTGCGTGTCTGTCGCGGAATTCTTTAAGTTCCTGCTCGTCTTTGAACAGGGGTGCAAGTCTTTCTACCTCGTGTACCTCGACAGTGGCAAGCGCCTTAAGATCGTCCCTCAGCTTGTCCACAGAAAGTTCCTCACGGTTTTCCGCAAGAGATGCGCCCATAGCGACAAACAGATTTGCATCGGGCGGAAAAACTATATGTTCATCGTCAAGCTGTAACGTTTCGATGAAACGCTTTCTGAGCTCCGAAAGATAGTGAAGCGGTCCGCCGAGGAACGCAACGTGTCCTCTTATCGGCTTGCCGCAGGCAAGTCCGCTTATCGTCTGGTTTACGACCGACTGGAATATTGATGCGGCAACGTCGCTCTTTTTAGCGCCGTCATTAAGCAACGGCTGTATATCCGACTTTGCGAAAACACCGCAGCGTGACGCAATGGGGTATATAGTCGTGTAGTCCTTTGCAAGTTCGTTTATGCCTGTTATATCGGTATTCAGAAGTGAAGCCATCTGGTCGATGAACGCACCTGTACCGCCTGCGCACGAGCCGTTCATACGCTGTTCGATACCACCTGTGAGATATGTAATCTTTGCGTCCTCGCCGCCAAGCTCTATAGCTACGTCTGTCTGAGGAATAAATGTCTGTATTGCCGTTGTTCCTGCGGAAACCTCCTGTACAAATGGTATTCCGAGCCAGTGCGATACCGAAATACCGCCCGAGCCTGTTACCGCAACAGTCACATTCTTCTCGTCTATGGTTTCAAGGCATCCGCCGAGAACCTCTGCAATTGTCTTTTTTATATCCGAATAATGCCTCTGATAATTCTTGTATACGGCATTATTTTCATCGTCCAGCACCGCGATTTTAACGGTAGTTGAACCTACGTCAAGTCCTATATGCAACATCTGTTCTTTTCCTTCCGGGAATTTATACGGCTATATGCCGATTCTGACTGTAATTGTGCCACGTTCCGATTAACGTAATATTAACTTTTCGGGAACGTCACACATTCAAAATTATACACTATTTACGCAGGAATTTCAAGATGTATCACAGAAATTATATTAAATAAGTATCGAAAGAGCCGATTTCGGTATTGACATTCCGACGAATAAGACGTATAATTAATATAGAAAATATCCTATATAAATTTAAAAAGCGGTGATAGAAATAGAAGAAAAAGAAGAATTTGTACAGACTGTCGAAAAACCTCTATCGTTATCAAAAAGGGGTTTGGGGCGTAGCCCCAAGGCGGGTCGCAGGGACGCCAGTCCCCGTATTCACCCCCTTTCCGGGGAAAGGGGGCAGGGGGATAGGGATAATAAATCAGAAGTTAATTTCAAAAACAGACTTTTTCTACAAACTGGAATTTGTAATCATCTTTTACAAGAAAGACGACGGTACAGAGCCGGCTAAAGAATTTCTTGACGGACTTGACAATAAAATGAGAGCAAAAATGATACGAACCGTTGAGCTTCTGCGTGATTACGGATACGAGTTGCGTGAGCCGTATTCAAAGCATCTGAATGACGGGATATTTGAGCTCAGAGCAAAAGTCAGCACAGATATAACAAGAGTTCTGTATTTTTTTGTTTCGGGTCGGAAAGCTATACTTACACACGGCTTTGTCAAGAAAACGCAGAAAACACCGCAGTCGGAAATAGAAAAAGCCGAGAATTACAGAAGAGATTATCTAAGCAAAAACAAATCATAGCGTGAGGAGGAACAGATATGGCTACCAATTTCAACGATTATCTTAACGAACAACTCAAAGACGAATGCTTCAGAACGGAATATGACGCTCTTGAGCCTGAATATGCGCTCATAAGGGCAATTATAGACGCAAGAAAATCAAAAGGTATAACACAAAAGACCTTATCGGAAAAGACGGGAATAGCTCAGGGCGACATAAGCAAGCTGGAAAACGGAAATTCCAACCCTTCGCTCAGAACGCTGTGCAGGCTTGCAGCAGGAATGGATATGAAGTTAAAAATAGAATTTGTTCCGAAATAAAAGATACAGCCTCCGCAAAGGAAAAGCGGAGGCTGTATCTGTATTATTAAATTATTATACACTATTTACGCAGGAATTTCAAGACGTATCGCAGAAATTATATTAAATAAGTGTAGTTCTGCCCGCATTTTCTGAATTTTGAGTAAAATTACCGTAAAACGCTCTTATTATTTGGATAGTTTTAAGTGCCGTTATTTCTTGACTTTTGAGGTTATAGCGGATATAATGATATTGTGTATATCTGTGTCGATATAAAGACACACCGATTACAGAAAGAAAGGAAACTTAACGCAAATGGCAAAGATGAATCCGGGCTTTTTAAATCTCAAGAAAAGCTATCTTTTTATCGAAATAGGCAAAAGAGTAAGAGAGTACATTGCCGCTCACCCCGATAATAAAATTATAAAGATGGGTATAGGCGACGTTACACAGCCTTTGGCTCCCGTTGTAGTTGCGGCTATGAAGAAGGCCGCTGACGAAATGGGCGTAAAGGAAACATTCAGAGGTTATGAGGACAGCGGTAAGGGCTACGAGTTCCTTCGTGAAGCGGTTGCAGGCTACTACAAGAGCTTCGGCGTAACCGTTTCTCCCGAAGAAGTGCTGATAAGCGACGGTGCAAAGAGCGACTGCGGCAACATAGGCGACATCTTCAGCGAAAACGAGGACGTTGTCGTAACAGACCCCGCATATCCTGTATATGTTGACTCAAACGTAATGGGCGGAAGAACAGTTCACTATGTAAACTCTACGGAAGACAACGGATTTGCCGCTATGCCCGATGAATCCATGAAACCCGGTCTTATCTATCTTTGCTCACCCAACAACCCCACAGGTTCTGTTTATACAAAAGAACAGCTCAAGGTATGGGTAGACTATGCTATAAAGAATAAATCCGTAATTATCTTTGATGCGGCTTATGAAGCGTTTATCTCCGATGAAACACTTCCCCGCTCGATTTTCCAGATAGAAGGAGCAAGAAAGTGCGCTATAGAGATATGCTCGCTTTCCAAGACAGCAGGCTTTACCGGTACAAGATGCGGTTATACCGTTATCCCCGAGGAGCTTATGCTTGAAACTCCCACAGGCGAAGAAATCAGCTTTATGCAGTTATGGTGCAGAAGACAGGGTAGCAAGTTCAACGGCGTTTCCTATCCCGTTCAGCGTGCCGCAGAGGCTGTATTCACAGAGGAAGGCTACAAGCAGACAAGAGCTACAATAGCTTACTATATGCAAAACGCAAAGGTTATGAGTGAAACGTTTGACGAGCTTGGAATCAAGTATACAGGCGGCAAGAACAGCCCTTACATCTGGTTCAAATGCCCCGACGGAATGGACAGCTGGACATTCTTCGACAAACTCCTGAACGAAGCTGAGGTTGTCGGCACTCCCGGCGCAGGTTTCGGCAAGAACGGCGACGGCTGGTTCAGACTTACTGCATTCGGCACTCACGAAAACACGGTTGAAGCTATGCAGAGAGTAAAGAAGCTCCTTTCAAAGTAAGAGGCAATATGGTCAGAATATCGGACTGCTCATCAAAACCGGTAAGGATACTGTCATATACGCTCATCATCGCAGGTGCGGCGGTACTGGCAATGTTCATAATACCGCTTTTCAGCGGAACGCTTAACACAGGCTCTTATTTCGGGTTTGTGATAGGCGGCATAACGGTGCTTCTCGGTATATTCACCCCGAAGCTGTTCAGCAACGCAAAAAAAGCGGTGAGATATATCTTCCGTGCCGTGCTTATCATATACGGCGTACTTGCGATATATGCGATAACGCTCTCGGCTTTTATGATTGCAAATATGAACGACGCACCCGAAAAGGACGGCTCACGCACGGTAATAGTGCTTGGCTGTCAGGTAAGACGTGACGGTCCGAGTCTTATGCTCAGGCGCCGCCTTGACGCAGCCTGCAGCTATCTGTCGGCGGATACGAAGGCCGACTGCATCGTTTCAGGCGGTAAGGGCGATAACGAGCATATCAGCGAGGCAGAGGCTATGTATGAGGCACTCGTGAATGACGGCATATCGAAAAACCGTATCTCAAAAGAGGACAAGTCTTCAAGCACCTACGAAAACCTGCTGTTTTCAAAACAGATTCTTGAAGACAGTGGGAAGCCGCTAAGAATAGCTATCGTGACCGACGGCTTTCATCAGTGGCGGGCGAGATTGCAAGCCGAAAGTCTTGGCTATGACGTTAAATGCGTCAGCACCGCTACGCCGTGGTATCTTGTTCCTGTTTACTGGGTACGGGAATGGTTTGCACTGAGCTATCTGTTCGTGTTCGGCGTTTAAAACGGGTAAATATTATTATGATATAAATTCAGAGGTCAGGAAGGAAAAGAAATATGGAAAAAAATATTTCAAAAGCAAAGGTTCTTGTATGCGATGACTCAATGATGGTCAGAAACAAGATGAAAAAACTTCTTACCGCATACGGCTTCACTCAGATTTTCGAGGCAAGCGACGGTGCGCAGGCGGTTGAAAAGTTTGCAGACATCGTACCCGATGTTACTTTTATGGACATTGTAATGCCTGAGCTTTCGGGAGTTGAGGCACTCAAGCTGATCAAGACAAATTCGCCCGACGCCGTTGTTATTATGGCTACATCGGTCGGCACCGTAGGCAATCTCTCCGAGGCTATCAAGCTCGGCGCTAACGACTTTTTACAGAAACCCGTTGACGAAGAACAGCTTTACAAGCTCCTCGACAACTATTTCAACAAGGAGGCTTAAGCGATGTTCACACAGTTTTTCGGCAGCTATCTGTTAAACAGGAAAATCGTTTCACCCGCAAATCTCCGTGTTGCTCTCGAAAAGAAGGACACAACAAGAGTAAAGCTGGGCGTGCTTGCCATCAACGCAGGCTATATGACGGCAAAGCAGGTTGACGCAGTACATAAGAAGCAGGCAACAGTAGACAAGAGAATAGGCGATATTGCCGTTGATATGGGCTATCTTACCGAAGCGCAGGTCGAAGAACTTCTTTCGAGCCAGAAGACCGGATGCCTTTTACTCGGACAGGCGCTCGTTGATATGGGCTGTCTTACAAACGAGGAGTTTGAAACCGTTCTCAACGACTACAAAAAAGAAAACGGACTTACCGACAAGGACTTCAGCAACGAAAACAACGAAAAGACGGAAAACGTTATTTCTTCTTTCTTTGCTATCGAGGGCGAATACAAGGATTATTGCTCTGAATATGTAAATGTTCTGTTCAAGAATCTTATCCGTTTTGTAGGCGATGATTTCACCCCCTTACAGTCAGCCGTTACAGACAGCAACGATACGTCGGTCATACAGGAGCTTTGCGGCGATTTCAACGCAGTATCGGCTATAACAGCCGACAACAAGGCGGCCGCAGTATTTGCAAGCCGTTTTGCAGAGGAAGAAATAACCGATATGGACTATGCAAATGACGCTATCAGCGAATTCTTAAACCTCAGCAACGGTCTTTATAACGTCAATATTTCCGAAACTACAGGCAAGGAAATAGGACTTAATCCGCCGGAAACGGCCACATCATCGGCTGTAAGCGGTATAAAATCGAAGTTCACGCTTACAATACCCGTAGAATATACGTTTGGCACAGTTGTATTCACGCTTGCCGTAATATAAAATCTGATATAAAGCGGACCCCCGTATAAGACGAAAACCTTATTCACGGGGATAAGTCTGTGTGTTTTAAGTAAAGAAGCTGTAATCCGGCTGTAATATCGCTGTTACAAAGATGTAACGGCAATGTAAGACGGATTCGCTATAAGAACAAAAGAAAACGCTTGCCGCATATCCGACGGCAAAGCAAAAAAAATCAAAAGAAGACAAGTCTGGAAAGGAAAACTATGGATATTTTCGGCATTCTGACTATGGTCGGAGGACTTGCGCTGTTCCTGTTCGGTATGAACGCAATGGGACAGGGCCTTGAAAAGCTGTCGGGAAGCCGCCTTGAGCGAATTCTCGAAAAAATGACCTCCAACCCTTTCAAAGCCATCATGCTCGGAGCTTTAGTCACAGCAGTAATCCAGTCATCATCGGCAACCACAGTAATGGTAGTCGGTTTTGTAAACTCGGGTATTATGAGGCTGTCGCAGGCTATCGGTGTTATTATGGGTGCCAATATAGGTACTACTATGACATCGTGGCTGTTGTCACTGACAGGAATACAGGGTGAAAGCATTTTCATGCAGCTGCTCAAGCCCACATCTTTCACGCCTATACTGGCGATAATCGGCATTTTCTTTATAATGATGTCAAAATCCAGCAAGAAAAAGGATATAGGTACTATCCTTATGGGTTTTGCGATACTTATGTTCGGTATGGAAACGATGAGTTCCGCCGTTGCGCCGCTGGCTGACAACGAACAGTTCAAGAGCATTCTCACTATGTTCTCAAATCCCGTGCTTGGCGTTGTCGCAGGTGCTGTGCTTACAGCCGTTATTCAGAGTTCATCTGCGTCTGTCGGCATTCTGCAGGCTATGTGCGCTACGGGAGCGGTTACTTACAGCACTGCCCTGCCGATAATAATGGGACAGAATATAGGCACCTGCGTTACCGCACTGCTTTCTGCAATCGGTGCAAACAAGAACGCAAAGCGTGCTGCACTTGTTCACCTTTACTTCAACCTCATCGGCACTATAGTATTTATGGTACTGTTCTATATCATAAACGCTATATTCCCCTTCGAGTTCTTTGAACAATCTGCAAACCAGGCAGGCATAGCGATAATGCACAGCGTATTCAATATCTTTGCAACGATAGTCTGGTTACCGTTTATGAAGCTGCTCGAAAAGCTCGCATATATCTCAGTGCGTGACAAGAAGGACGATAATGCTCCGAAAAACGAGTTCCAGATACTTGACCCCCGTTTCCTTGCAACTCCCTCAGTTGCTCTGGAGCAGTGCAAGTCAATAGCTGTCAGAATGGCAGACTGTGCAAGAGATACATTGAAGCTCTCAATGGGGCTTATGTCCAAATATAACGATCGCGATGTCGAAATAGTAAATGAGAACGAGGAAAAAGTCGATGTCTATGAGGACAAGCTCGGCAGTTACCTGTTACAGCTGGGTTCCAAGAACCTTACCCCCGGCGACAGCCAGACGGTAAATATGCTACTGCACTGCATCAGCGACTTTGAGCGTATATCGGACCACGCTGTCAACATTAGTGAATGTGCAAAGGAAATGCATACGAAGGGCCTTTCGTTCTCGAAGAAGGCTATTGAGGAAATACACATTTTCAACGGTGCTTTAAACGAAATACTCGACACCGCCATTACGGCGTTCGAGCACGGCGACATTGAACAGGCAAAGTCGGTAGAACCGCTTGAAGAGGTGATCGATAACCTGCGTACCGAGATAAGAAACAGACACGTCAAGCGTCTGCGTAAGGGAAAATGCACCATTGAAATGGGCTTTGTGCTGACCGACCTTATCACGAATTACGAAAGAGTGGCTGACCACTGCTCCAACATCGCCGTCTGTATGATACAGATACACGACAACAGCTTTGACACACACAGCTATATAAGCGACCTCAAGGCTACAAACAACGAGGAGTTCCGCAGAAAGTTCACTGTTTTCAGTGAGAAGTATATGCTCCCCGACGCAAAGAAAACAGATTAATGCTTACCGCCGTGATTTTTTCACGGCGGTTTTTCATATTTATACCTGCTGTTTTCGATTGACAAAAGGGCAGTATTTGTGTTATATTAAACTCAGTATAAGAAAAACTGTTTTCAGAAAGGTTAAACTATGGAAAGACGAGATAAGATAAATTACTACCTTGACATAGCCGAAACGGTATGTGAGCGGGGAACCTGCCTGCGCAGGAATTTCGGTGCAATAATAGTACACAACGATGAGATAATCGCAACAGGCTACAACGGTGCGCCGAGAGGCCTTAAAAACTGTTCCGACCTCGGAATATGCACCCGTGAAAAGCTGAACGTTCCGAAAGGTCAGCGTTACGAGCTTTGCCGCTCGGTTCACGCAGAGGCAAACTGTATAATCAGTGCTTCAAGGACGGATATGATAGGTTCTTCGCTTTTCCTTGCCTGTCACGATATGACCTCAGGCGGTACGCTCTGCGGAGAGGTTGAGCCTTGCTCAATGTGTAAGCGTCTTATAATAAACGCAGGTATCAAGGATGTATTTATCCGCACCTCAGCAAACGAATACAAGGTCATCAATGTTGAAAGCTGGATAGAGAATGACCCCAGCCTTGACGGCTCGGGCGGATATTAAGAGGTGATTTTACGCTCACAAAAAAGACAAAGAAACGCATAGCACTTGGCTGTGTTGCAGGTGCGGCAGGTGCGGCACTTGCCGCTGTCGGACTTGTTGCCTGTGATATGCGGCTGCAAACAACGACCTACGAGATAAAAAGCGGGAAAGTATCATCGCCTGTACGCATTGCATTTGTTTCGGACCTGCACAACAGCCTTTTCGGGAAAAATCAGTCGAAGCTTAAAAATGCGATAGACGGTGCAAAACCCGATATAGTCGTATTCGGCGGAGATCTTGCGGATAAAACGCAGGACGACCTGCCCGAAAACTCATACATTCTTGTGAAATATCTCGTAAAGCGTTATCCGTGCTTCTACACTATCGGAAACCACGAAAATGCAAGGGGCGACAGCACAAGGATAAAACAGCAGATGTCGGACTTCGGAGTTACCGTGCTTGAAGGAAACGGTACGGTCATTAATATCAACGGAAACGAAACCGAAATCTGCGGAATATACGACGCTCACACCTATGACGAGGTAAACGGCGAGCTTGTAAACCAGCTTGATGCCGTGACTTCAGAAAAAGACAGCAAGCGTACAAGAATACTGATTGCTCACTTTCCCGAACAGATAGACGAATATTTAAAGGGAAACTTTGATATAGTTCTGTCGGGTCACGCTCACGGCGGTCAGTGGAGAATACCGGGCCTTATTGACGGTGTTTTTGCGCCCGGTCAGGGAGTATTCCCAAAATACACGGCAGGCGTTTATATGCACGGCGACACTGCTCATATTGTCAGCAGAGGGCTTTGGAAGCCGTCGACATTGATAGCGATACCGAGGATATTCAACCGCCCGGAGCTTGTGTTTGTTGATATTAAAAAATAGCATAAAAAAACGGATACTCTTTTGGGAGTGTCCGTTTTTATGTCAATAGAGTATCTTGGCGCTTTTATCAATCTCCGCCCTCGGCGGTGCCGTTATAAATCTTCACCAGCTTTTCGCCGATCTTCTTTATATCCATATTTTCAACAGCCTTGCGTCCGTTCTCACGCAGTGACGGGAGCTTGCCCTCATAAATCTCCTTTATCATACGCTCGAATTCGTCCTTATCCTTTGCCTTGTAGCAATCTGTACCGCCGTTTAACCAGTCAAATACCGGTATGTCACGGACGATAACATTTGCCTTTGCCGCAAGCGCCTCAAGAAGCACTATGCCCTCTGTTTCCTCTAAGGTAGGGAATATATACACATCACAGCCGACATAAGCCTGTTTCAGCTCATCGGGCTGTACATAGCCTGCAAATGTCAGATTCGGCAGCTTTGTCTTTACCGCCTTTCTTATCTTGTGCGGTACGCTGTAAAGCGGAGTTTTACCGAACCAGATAAACTTATAGTCGGGCATATCCTTTGCCATCTGAACAAAATCGAGAAGGCCCTTACGTTCAAAGTAAAGTCCTACGGAGATTACGACCTTGTCATCGTCTTTTAAACCGAACTTTTTGCGGAATGCTTCCCTGTCGTTTTCCTTAGGCTCATATCTTGCAAGGTCAATACCGTTGGATACGGCATAGATCGGTGCGGTCAGTCCATAGCCTCTTATCAGCGACTTTGAATACTCGGTCGGGGTCACTATAACATCGCCCCTGCGGTAGCAGCTGCATATCCACTTCTTGAAAAGCCCCGAAATAAGATTAGAGCCGATAAACGAATTACGGAAGTCCTCCTGCGTTGAGTGAGCGTGGTACACCACTCTCTTGCCCGCCATTTTTGCTTTTTTCGCAAGATGCTTCGACTTAAGTCCGAGCGTGTTTATGTGAACAACATCATAGCTGTCCTTAGGGTCGAGCGTATATTCTATGCCGTTAAGCTCCATTGCTCTCTGCTGGTGCATAATTGCTCTGCCAAGACCGGATATTTTGATAAGGTTCATACCTTCTGAAAACAGGAGTACCTTCATATTAGTTTCCTTCCATATAATTACTGTGTGCGTAAACGTATAAAAGATATTTTATCATAATTGCCGGGTATCGTCAAGTAATATCAGGAATGATACCTTTCAAGGAACTGACGTGTACGCTCATTCCGGCTGTTGTTGAATACCTCGTCGGGAGTGCCGTTCTCAATAACATATCCGCCGTCCATAAATATTACACGGTCGGAAATCTCGCTTGCAAACTGCATTTCGTGAGTTACGATAACCATAGTCATCTTTTCTTCCGCAAGGCTCTTGATTACTTTCAGAATCTCGCCGGTCAGTTCAGGGTCGAGCGCAGAGGTCGGTTCGTCAAAGAAAAGCAGCTCGGGACTGAGTGCAAGCGCTCTTGCGATAGACACACGCTGCTGCTGACCGCCCGACAGATTGCACGGGTATTCATTTGCCTTGTCCGCAAGCCCCATTTTGCCGAGCAACTCCATAGCCGTCTGTTCCGCCTGTGCCTTATCCTGCTTTAACACATGGACAGGTGCCTCTGTGATATTCTTCAGCACCGACATATGCGGAAACAGGTTGAAGTTCTGGAACACAAGACCGATTTTAAGCCTTATATCGTGGAGCGTTTTGTTGTCGGCATATACCGCCTTGCCGTTTTCATCGTTTCTTGTCATAGTGATGCCGCATATCTCGCACTCGCCGCTGTCTATCTTCTCAAACTGATTTATACAGCGCAGTAGCGTTGATTTTCCGCTTCCCGACGGACCTATTATAGATATTACCTCGCCCTTTTCAACATTGAACGAAATATCGTTTAAAACTTCGAGTTTTCCGAAGCTCTTTGATAGATTCTTTACACTGAGTATTGACATTCCGCCTGCTCCTTATCTGTAGTAGTTCAGTTTCTTTTCGATAAAGCCGAACAGCGCTGTCAGCACAGTAGCCATAACGAAATAGAAAACACCTGCAATAAACAGCGGAACAAGCGAACTGTAGTTCATCATCTGCTGTTTTGCCGCAAGCATTATTTCCGAGTAAGCAACGACATTTGCAAGCGATGTATCCTTTACAAGCGTAATTACTTCGTTTGATGATGCAGGAACGATGCGCTTTATTACCTGCGGGAGAATTATTCTGAAGAACGTCTGTGCCTTTGTCATTCCCAGAGCCGCCGCCGCTTCATACTGACCTCTCGGTATAGATTCTATGCCGCCTCTGAATATCTCGGCAAAATATGCCGCATAGTTCAGCACGAATGCGATAATTACCATAGTGAACATAAAGCTCTCTGCGGCAGGGTCAACACCGCTAAGCAGGCTTTCCACGAACCCGCCCGAGCCTTTGGAAGCCGTCTTTAAAAACGGCAGTGCATAGTAGACAACTATGATCTGGAGCATAAGCGGTGTTCCACGCATTATGAGTATGTATAGATTTGTAAGCCACGATATTGGCTTGAACCTGCACATCTTCAGTGCCGCAACGATAAGTCCGAGCGGTATTGAAAAAAGCAGCGTAAAGCCGAAAATCTTAAGTGTGGGGATAAGGTTTTCCAGGAGTATCCCTGTAACCTTCATTATCTGTTCGCCGGTCATATTTAATTCTTCCTTAATCTTCCGATAATTTATCATAGTAAAGCGATAATTCGCTATTACGGCAGTATATTGTTATTGTACCATAAGTAAAGGGGTATTTGCAAGTAAAAGATGAAAAAACCCGCAATTCACAGCGTTTTATCGTTGACGGAAAATACAGCAGGTATATCCCGCCTCAAGCAATATTACAGCCTGTACAAACACAACGGCTGAACTTGCAAAAAATTGTGCAAGTTCCACTATAATCTTGACTTTGATACTATTTTATGGTATAATTGTCCTATATATAATCCGAAAAAATACAGACGGGAGGTGGAACGCTTGTACATCGGCAAATTTCATAAATACGCAGTAGCAGGGATATGTCTTGCGGGAATGCAGAATGACCACGTTGCGCATATTGCAAAAGTAGCCTCGGACGCTTTGATAAAGAAGGGCTTCAAGGTTATGATATTCAACGCATTTACAGATATGTATTACGATACACCGTATTCAAAGGGAGAGGCAAGCGTCTATCATCTTATTAACCTCAATATTGTAGATGTTCTTGTCATTATGCCCGAAACTATAAAGAGCGAATGGATAACCGACACGATCATAAGATATGCACACGCCGCAAAAATACCCGTAATAATGCTTGACGGCAGTCACAACGGCTGTACGAATATAACATACGACTACGGCAGGTCGCTTGAGTCGGTAGTGGAACACGTCATAACCGAGCATAAATGCACCGACCTGTTTTTTATGGCAGGCACAAAAGGCAACTCCTTCTCCGAAGAAAGAATTAAGGTTTTCAAGCGTGTTCTTGCACATCACAATATTGAATTTAACGAAAAAACAATGCTCGGCTACGGAGATTTCTGGGATGCGCCGACAAAAAAGATCGTTTCGGATCTTATTGCGTGCGGAAGAAAAATGCCTCAGGCTATAATATGTGCAAACGACACTATGGCTATCGCCGCAATGAAAGCTCTTGAGGAACACGGTATGAAAATTCCCGAGGATATAATAGTCACGGGATTTGACGCTATATATCAGGAGCGTATTTATTCAACCACCAGACTTACCACCGCACAGATGGACGCAGATGAGCTTGCGACAACCATTGCCGACACCGCATACGGATATATCAATGGCAGTGAAAAACCGTCCGATAAGCATATCCATTTCTCTATGATACTCGGTCAGAGCTGCGGCTGCTGCGATTTTGACGTAGCTTATACCAATGAAAAGCTGGAGCATATGAATAAATATAGCCTTGCCCTCTATGACGCAGAGATCAAGATGGCTTCGCTTTATACCCATACGGTAAACTGCGACAAGCTCGACGAGCTTACAAAGGCTATGGGCAGATATTTCAACTACCATGCAGCACTGTGTCTGAATGATGATTTTCTGACCAAGGAATCAGCCGTCATACCAAAATCGTATCACAGCGTTTTTACCGAAAATATGACCGCACACGTCATAAGGACGTGGAGCGATTACAGCTATAATATAAATTATCCGGCAAAGAAGGTACTTCCCAATCTCAACGATCTTATCAAAAGATATAATACCATTATGTTCTGCCCTCTGCATTTTCAGGAGCATATCATAGGCTATTACGCCGCCGTTGCGGACGATCTTCTTGTAAATCCCGACAGCATCTACTATGTTCAGCGACTGGTGGAATCCATAAACCAGACGCTTGAAAACTTCCGCATAGAATATCTTCTGAGAAACGCAAACAACGAGCTTTCGCTCACGCACTCGATGGATCCGCTTACAAACATCTATAACCGACGGGGATATTTTGAGCGTATAAGCGAGTTTATGCACGGAAACGAAAAGTGCAACGTTATACTCGTATCCTGCGATATGGACAGGCTCAAAGAGATAAACGATACATACGGTCACTCCGAGGGTGACATAGCTATAGAAGCGGTGGCAGACGCTATAAAAGCGGGCTGCGGAAAAGACGGTATATGCGCCAGATTCGGCGGAGATGAATTTATACTGACAGTGCCGTATAACACCGATAAACAGCGTGAGCTGTCAAGGCTTGTCGGTGAGATACAGACTGAAATCGACAAGTTCAACCGCAGTGCAGGAAAGCCTTATGAGGTGTCTATAAGCGTAGGCGGATCATACGGCACGGTGAGCAGTGTTGAAGATGTAAACGAGCTTATGCGAAGCACAGACCGGCTTATGTACGAACAGAAAAGAATGAAGAAGGGCGAGCGTGGTCCCGTCTTTCAGCCTGTACCCGAGGCTCAGGAAAAGCCTGATGAGGTGCTTGAAGGTTATCGCAGCAGAATACACGAAATATTCTCGCAGTTTGACAGATGCACCTACTTCTATATGGACTATCTCAACTTCAAGTGGTACATCATAGAGAACGATCATATGCCAAAGTGCCTTAAATCTTCCTCTGTCGGACCTCTGCGTGCGATATGGCTGAGCGGAGCGGTACACCCCGATGACAAGCTCATCTATGAAAGCTTCTGCCGTAAAATAAAGAACTCCTTTGACGATAAGATTACCGATTCCTCATTGAACGTAAACATACGTCTGTGCGAAGGTGACAAGCCTGTATGGTACGGTATTTATGTACAGCTTTCGGGCAAGGACGGTAAAATGGAGGAGATAGCCGGTTCTATCAAAAAACTCGAAATCAACGAAATAATGAGCATAGACATTCTGGATTATTACACCACTACCGATAATCCGATAATGTTCAACGATATGATCTCGCAAAGGCTCACGGCATATCCGGACACAAAATTTGCTCTTGTACAGTTTGATATAAAGCGTTTCAAGCTGATAAATGAAAACTACGGCGAAGACGCAGGAACGGAAATGCTCCAGTTCATATCACGTCAGCTCAGCAACTTCTGCGGAAAACAGCAGATGGGAGCAAGAATGAGCGGTGATGTCTTTGCACTTCTGACCCCTTACGAAGATAAGGACGGGTTGCTCTCCGTTGTATCCGAGCTTCAGCGTTGTCTGAAGAATTTCCGTCAATACAGCTATGAATTCGTGTTCGGTATTTATCTTATAGAGGACAGGAGCGTATCTGTCAGAACGATGTGCGACTGTGCCGCTATGGCAAGACAATCTATCAAGAAAAACGCTCTTGAAAGCGTTGCATTCTATAACAAGAATATGCAGAAGGAGATAAAGGAACGTAAGTTTGTCGAATCGCATATGAAAAAGGCTTTGGACAACAACGAATTTATTATCTATCTGCAACCGAAGTTCAGCATATCAAGCGGCGAAGCTGTCGGCTATGAAGCGCTTGTAAGGTGGCAAAGTCCCGAAAGGGGAATGATATACCCGGACGGATTTATACCGCTGTTTGAAGAAAACGGATTTATCACAAAGCTGGACGCTTATGTATGGGAATGTGCCTGCATGGTACTGCGTGACTGGATAGACAGGCATTTCACGCCGCTTCCGATCTCGGTCAATGTTTCCCGTGCGAACCTTGACGATGAATCATTTCTCAATGTCCTTGACGGGCTTATTGAGAAATATCGTCTGCCGAAGCATCTGCTTGAGCTTGAAATAACCGAAAGCATAGAAAATGACACAACACTGCGTATGACCGAAAAGATAAAGGAACACGGCTACATTCTGCTGATGGACGACTTCGGCTCAGGCTACTCCTCGCTGAATACGCTGCAGGATACAAAGTTCGATGTGCTGAAGCTCGACCGTGAATTCTTCTCGACACATATGTCAAACGATCGTGGAAAGAAGATAATAATGCACACCATCTCAATGTCCAAGGACGTAGGCCTGGGACTTATTGCCGAGGGTGTTGAAACCGCAGATCAGGCGCAGTTCCTCGAAAACTGCGGATGCGACACGGCTCAGGGTTATCTTTATGCAAAGCCTATGCCCGTGCAGGAGGCGGAGAAATATCTGAAAAATGCTTTGCCGGGTAAAACTGATAATGAAGGCGTAACGCCGTAGTAAAAAATCACCCGATGCATTTTAGCATCGGGTGATTTTTACATTATATGGATTACTGCGTACTTTGCTTTAATATATTCTCCGCCTCGTCTTTCACCCTGTCTTTCAACCACTGCGGTGAAACGACCTCGCAGTGACTTCCGAACCCCATCACAAAGCACATGATATTCTCTTCATTCTGCATTGTGCAACGAAGCTCTGTTGTATCTTCGTCTATCGGAGTAACTGTCTGATCTCTGCCGTAGATACGTTCACGGGCGAGCATCGCATATCTGCCGTGCAGTAGCATAACTATCTCATACCATTCGCCGTTCTTTTTCATACCGAAATCGTCAAGATAGTCGCTTTCCTTGTATGTTGCAAGAACTGTGAAGCGGTTTTCCGTGACAACCATTGACTGAATACGACTCAGCTTGAAATAGCGGATCTCGTATGACTTTTTATCATACCCCAGCACAAACCACGCATTGTTATACATAAACAGCTTATACGGATCGAAGCGGCGGTGCGACACCTTGTTTGACAGCGACAGATAATCCATCTCAAGCTCTTTTCTGTGAGCGATGCACTGCGCCACCGTATCATACCGTCTGCTAAGCTCCTGCTCATCAACGGCAAGCGGAAAACGGTTGGCAACGGATATTTCCTGCGGCTGTTCGTGCTTTACCGCCGCAAAGACCTTTCCCATCGCTTTTTCATAATCGCTTGAGTAAGGAAAATCGTTGCGGCTCTTAAGATATTCCGCTCCGGAGGATAACGCACGCTGTTCTGCTTCATTGAGCCTTACCGTAGGAATCACGCTCTGCGTTATCAGACGGTATCCGCCGTATTTGCCGGGGATACCCTCTATATAATAGCCTGCCATTTCAAGCTCTGTGCGGTACTCGGCTATATTGCGGACGTTTGTTTCAAGAATATCAGCCAGTTCCTGCCCCTTATACACTCTGCCCGAGCTTAAGATCTGCAGCATTTTAAGGCAGTTTGACGTTTTTCCCATTGCCGTTCCTCCGTTTGTGTATATCATAGTATATATAATTATACACTATTTATGGCAGGAATTCAATCGCTTACAGCCGTTCGAGGAACTCCTTCTTCTTTTCTGCAAACTCTTCTTCCGTCAGTATACCGTTTTCTTTCATTTCGTGAAGCTGTTTTATCTGCTCCATTATCGCTTTCGGATCTTCCTTCTTTGCAGACGCTGTGCTTGAATGATTCTGCATATTTGCCGCCGCCTGTGACGCTTTATCCTTGAGATTTCCTGCCGCACCTGCGATGCTTCCTGCGGCATTCTGTGCCATATTCTTTATGCTGTCGGCATTCACTGAACCTATCGCCGATTTTATTCCGTCAGTGTTTATTGACGGCAGAGATACGCCCGCAGTGCCGTTTTCATCTTCGGCTGAGTTTACTGCATCAAATACCTTGTTACCCTTAAGTCCTAAGAACTGTATTACAGACATTGCTATAAGGGCGAGCATAAGAATAAGTATTATCCAGAAGCCTATAAGATAGTTAAGCTCTACCTTTGCGGATACTCCCGTGCCTGCGGTCGCTCCGCCTGCCGCCGCATTTACTGCCGATGCCGCCGAACCGGGCGCTATGAACAGGCAGACGATACCTGCAACCGAGCCTATAGCGGATATAATCTTTCTGAAAGGCTTCAGCTGAGGGATATAACAGCTTGCCGCTACTGCCACAAGGCAAAGTATAAACGCAAAGCCGAAAAATCCGCCGTCCGTCACAAGCGAAAAGCCGTTCATCGACTGATCGGCGCTTCCGCCGCCGAATCCTCCGACAGAAACCTCCGCCTTTACCGACATAAAGGGAAGAAACAGTGCAAGAATTATCACAGCACATATAATTCCCATAAGATTTTTAAGTATAAATTCCTTGTTCATTTTCATAATAACGTTCCTCCCGAATTAAAGTCCTTCTCTGTAATATTCCTCTTCCTCGCATATTACTATGTTTCCACTGCCGATAAGCGTTGAAGAAGATATTTCATCATCTGAATCAAAACTGAAGTATATAACATATTTTCCGTCATCATATAAACCAAATGTACCGTCATCTCTGAGTGTTATATAATCTCCGTAGTTTTCATACAAATAATTGCTGAAAGTTCCATATGTCACATAACCGTCAAAATCCGTAAAGAAAGATATTATAGGACACTCGACCATAATTGCCTTGCCTCGTCCTAAGATCGGGTGGTCTTGAATAAAGTCTTTTCTGCAATAGTAGATATCAAGACCGTCCTTTTCGTAGCAGGCATAATATCCGGTATAAATGCTGGCTGTAATTCCCCATACGTCGGCAAAATCGTTGTCAAAATAATACTGTATATTGTCCGGAAGCGCTATTGTTTCATTGGTAACAGCAGGAGCTTCAGCCTGTGTTTCGGCAGATGTTGTTTCCGGTGCAGGTGTTGTCTGCACTGTAGTTTCGGGTGTTGTCTGTGCTGTCGTGACCGCTGTTGTCTGAGGCGGTGCCGTTGTGGTATCGGGAGCTTCGGACGGCTCGTTTTGGGAAACATCGGGTACGGAATAATCCGCTCCGTCCTTGTCGTAGATACCGCCGAAAAGCCCACTGCCGTTTGCCTCAGTCACGAGCGACATCTGCTTTTCGTTTACGTTTGCTATGCAGGTGTCACTGTAGGTCTGACCGCCTGCAACTATTGTAAGTATCAGCTTTCCGTCCGCTATATCGTATGTACCCTCGTCGGATTGTGCCGTGACCGTGCCGTCTGCCGCCGTCTGCTTATATGACAGCTCCTTGTTGTCCTTGAATCTCAGTTCGTATGTGCTGTCGCCTGCTTTCTTGTACCAGGCACCGTAAATGTTGACGGTGTTCAGCTCCATTGTTGCACTGACCGCAGGCTGACCGTTATCCTTCTGACCGCTTATTACAAAATAGGCAACCAGTGCGACAGCTATTACTGCAATAACAACACACAGTACGATTATGTTGTTCTTCTTCGAACTTTCCTGTTCCATACTTATTCCTCCTCGTTTTTCTTTTTCAGAAGTTTTCTTATAGTCCTCTCCGAATAGTTATACTCGGTGGCTATCTTATTAAGCGAATCAGATGAGCCGTCATAGTTTTTTTCCGCCTCCAGTGCGACATATTCCTTAGAATAAAGCCGTGTGGGGAAATTTATCTGACTGCCTTTCATCTGATTGTACAGCTTAACGGTATTTTCAAAGCCGATAATTTCACATATCGTCCCATACACACCGTTAAGCGATTCCGATTTGTTATCCTTATCCATGACATCTCCCGAAATCTGTAATTTTATAACTATATTATATACTGTTGACTGCATCTTTTCTTCTGCCCTTTTCCACGCAAAAAGACTTGGAAAATAGCTTTGAAAACCGCTTGAAAACACATTGCAATGTTCGTTTTTCAAGTATATTAAACCACCGTTTGCTACATTATTTATGTATGGATTGAAAACTGTTTGGAAAAAGGGATAAAAAAAATCCCGACCTGCCATAAAACAGATCGGGATGTATATTGGATTTTACTTTGCCGCATGTGAGGACTTTATCATAATCAGCATACTTCTGAACTGAACGCTCAGCATATCCGAAATCTCATTTTCGCTGAACAGACAGATGTTGGATGAAAGCAATACACCTATACCATAGGTGAATATCCAGACGTGCCTGAATAAAGTCATAGCATCCTCTTTTGAAAGCGAGTAATCGTTCATTATATACTCAATGCACTTGTCAGCCGTAACACCGAGCATAGACGAGAACATTTCCTCAAAATTGAAAGTATGAGCCTGTTCCTTCATAAAAAGAAGCCTGAACAGCTTCGGCTTTTCCTTTGCAAAAGTAATCATCTGAATGCCGACCTGCTTGAATGCGGGCATATCCGAAGTTTCCTTTTCCGCATACTGTCCGAACACTTCCATAGCCGATTCACGGACGGACTGTTCAAGCTCCTCCATATTTTTGAATGCCGTAAAGATAGGGCGTGTCGATGTTCCCATAGCCTCTGCAAGACTTCTTGCATTCAGTGATTCAACACCGCTCTCGGCAACTATTCCGAGTGCTATTTTGGTTATCTCTTCTCTTGTATATTTTGCCCTGGGTGGCATAATATCACCTCGTGATATGGATTTTTCTGTAGTGCTTGTTGCGTAATGCTCATATTATAGCATTATAGCACCGGTTTTTCACTCTGTCAACTGTTTTGGATAAGAACGATATTTTTATCTGCGGCATTTTGATAAGCTGTCTTAAAGATTAATCTTATTAAATCAAATTATTGACATTCGTCTAATATTATGTTATTATGAAGAAAACTTTCAGGGAGGTATAAACATGAACGAACAGAACAATTATCAGCAGCCTGTTGAACAGAACTATCAGCAGCCCGCACCGCAGTATCAGCAGCCCGCACCGCAGTATCAGCAGCCTGCACCGCAGTATCAGCAGCCATACGGACAGCAGTTTTACGGACCGGTAAGACAGCTCAATACACGCAGAAGCCTTCTTAAGCTGATTCTGTTAACAATTATAACTTTCGGAATTTATCCCTATGTTTTCTTTTCCGGAATTTCAGAAGATATAAATCTCATCGCAAGCAGATTTGACGGAAGAAAGACAATGCACTACTGCCTTATGTCGTTTATCGTCGGACCCCTTACATTCGGTATCGGTTTTATCGTATGGTTCCATAACCTTTCTTCAAGAATGGGTAACGAGCTTGCAAGACGTGGTATAGCATATTCTTTCGGTGCTTCGGATTACTGGCTATGGAACGTTCTGGGAAGCCTTATCATTATCGGACCGTTTGTTTATCTGCACAAGCTCGCAAGAGCGTCTGTGCTTCTTGCAGAAGATTATAATATCAGAGGCTGAGCCGATACATATTTACATATTGTATAAGCACAAGTAAAGAAGGGGCGATTTTCCGGTTCCCTTTTCAATATTCAGTAAAGCTTATTTATCACCGAATACCTTGCGGTAGTCATCCTGGAACTTGATGATGCCCTGATCGGTAAGCGGATGCTTGGTCATCTGCTCAATGACCTTGTAAGGAACGGTCGCGATATCCGCACCGGCCAGAGCGCAATCGGTAACATGGATCGGGTTGCGGACAGACGCGCAGATGATCTCGGTCTTGTTCTCGGGGAAACGGGAGAACATGGCGGTGATCGTTTCGATCAGCTCAATACCGGGCTGAGAAATATCATCCAGACGGCCAAGGAAGGGGCTGACATAAGTAGCACCTGCACGAGCGGCAAGAAGTGCCTGGTTTGCGGAGAAGATCAACGTGCAGTTGGTCGGAATTCCTTCGGAGGAGAGAACCTTGATGGCTTTCAAGCCTTCAACGGTCATCGGATCTTAACGACCATGTGCTTGGGGTCGAGCGCATAGATTGCTCTTCCCTCTTCGATCATGCCTTCAGCGTCCTCAGTGGTCGCTTTGACCTCGCCGGAGATCGGGCCGTCAACGATCTGGGCAATTTCTTTCAGAACGGTCGCATAGTCGCGGCCTTCTTTGGCGATCAGAGAAGGATTGGTGGTAACGCCAGCGATAACGCCCATGTCGTTTGCCTTACGGATTTCTTCAATATTGGCGGTGCCGATAAAGAATTTCATGATAATTACACTCCTGTCATTTGGTCAGAACGCTTGCGACAGCCGCTCTCCAGCCGTCATAGCGCTTTTTACGGGAAGATTCGTCCACCTTCGACAGATAGCGGGTGCGTTCTTCTTTTTCATAAACAGACTGATCCCACAGCCCCAGAGCAAAACCGGCAGCATAAGCTGCGCCGATGCCCGAAAGTTCTTCGTTTTTCGGAACTGCAACCGGGATCGAAAGCATATCCGACTGGAACTGCATCAGATATTTGTCTTTAGTCGGACCGCCGTCTACCCGGATCTCAGTGATCGGCAGACCGGACTCCTGCTGCATCAGCAGAACAAGATCGGTGATCTGATACGCAATGCATTCTTCCGCCGCCTTTACGATTTCGGCTTTTCCGGTGCTGCGGGTCATACCGACGATTGCGGCCTTTGCCTCACTGTCCCAATAGGGGGCGCCCAGCCCGGAGAAAGCCGGAACGAGGTAGGTCGTATCCTCGGGATTGGCCTTTGCAGCAAATTCGCCCGATTCGCGGGAAGCACCCAACAGCTTCACATCATCGACCAGCCATTTGATAACCGAGCCGGTATAGTTGATGTTGCCTTCCAAGACGTAGTTTACTTTCCCGCCCATGCTCCATGCCAGCGAGGTTACGATACCGGCGTCAGAGAAGATCGGTTTTTCACCAATATTCATCATAACGGAGGAGCCGGTTCCGAAGGTCGCTTTAATCATGCCGGGAGTCAGACAGCCCTGCCCGAAGAGAGCGCCGTGACTGTCGCCGAGAACGCCGTGAATCGGGATTTCTTTGGAAAAGTACCCATCAAGATCGGTATAACCGTAAAGACCGTCGGAGTCGGTCACAGTCGGAAGCGTCTCCGGGTCAATTCCAAAGATCGAGCAGATCTCACTGTCCCAGGAAAGGGTACGGATATTGAAAAGCTGTGTACGGGAAGCGTTGGAGTAATCGCATCGGAATTCTTTTCCGTGGGTCATCTTAAAGACGAGCCACGAATCAATCGTGCCGCAGCAAAGGTGTCTGCCGGAAAGGTCGCCAGCGTTCTGGAGAACCCATGCGATCTTTGCCGCAGAGAAATATGGAGAGAGCCGCAGACCTGTGTGCTCGCGCACCATTTCGGCATAATCAGACAGTCCTTCACAGATCTTTGCACCGCGTGCGCACTGCCATACGATCGCATCATAAACCGGAAGGCCGGTATCGCGATCCCAAACCAGAGCCGTCTCGCGCTGGTTGCTGATGCCGATGCCAATGACTTCGTCTTTGTTAATGCCGGTTTTTTCAATAATAGCACGGGCAACGCCTTTGGTGTTCTCCCAGATTTCCATCGGATCATGCGCGACCCATCCGTTTTCTGAAATCTTCTGTTTATGCGGAAGGTCGCTTCGGCCGATCAGCCGGGCGTCTTCGTCAAAAAGAAGGGCTTTGGTTCCGGAAGTGCTCTGGTCAATCGCCAGAATATATTTCATGCTGAAAACCAGTCCTTTCCCCTCCCGCACCTGATATGTCGATCCGATGCGGGAGGAACAGTCGCTTATTTTAACAGTTCTTTTGCGGCAACAATGATACCGTCTTTATTCAGATGATAATAGTCAAAGACCTCGCGGGAATTACCGGTGATAACAGGAGCATCGGGCAGGCCCATGCAGGTGACTTTACGGGGAGCATTGGCTGCGACAATCTGGCAGACCATTGAACCGAGTCCGCCGATCCGGGTATGCTCTTCGATTACGATCACAGCTTTTGCTTTTTCAGCTGCACGGATAACTGCCTGTTCATCCAGCGGCTTGACGCAGTACATATCGAGCACACCGGCGGAGATCCCCTGCTCATTCAGTTCTTTGGAAGCGGCAACGGCTGCTTCTACCATTTCACCGCAGGCGATGATGGCAACGTCCGTCCCTTCGCCGATAACGGTCGCTTTATCCATCTCAAAGGGGCAGTTGTCCTCCGAGTAAACATCCGGAACGGCGTTGCGGCCGACGCGGATATAAGCGGTCTGATCGTCCTGATAAAGCGCTTCCATCAGCTTACGGGTCTGGAAACGGTCGGAAGGAAGATAAACGCGCATTCCGGGGATCGATGCCATGTCAGCAATATCGGTCGCCGAATGATGGGTCATGCCGAGCGCGCCGTAGGAAACACCGCCCGAAATACCGATCAGCTTAACATTGGTATGGGAATAAGCGCAGTCAACCTTCGCCTGTTCCATGCTTCTGGTCGAGAGGAAGCATGCGGGAGAAGCCGCATAGGCTTTTTTGCCGCATTTAGCAAGACCGGCAGAGATCGAAACCAGGCTCTGCTCAGCGATGCCAACTTCAACAAACTGGTCGGGATATGTATCGGCAAACGGAGTCAGCGAAGCGCTTCCGCGGGAGTCGGAGCAGAGAACAACAACGTCTCTGTCCTCTTTAGCCTTTTCCATCAGAACTTCGCAGATCACCTGCTTATTCGCAATCTTATTCATTTGCCGCAGCCTCCTTTGCTTTCAGTTCCGCCATACCCTGTTCGTATTCTTCGGGAGTCGGAACTTTGTGATGCCATGCAACTTTATTTTCCATAAAGGATACGCCGCAGCCCTTCGTGGTGTTGGCAACGATCAGGGTGGGTTTGCCTTTGGTGGCTTTCGCTTCGTCAAATGCACGATCCAACGCATCAACATCGTTTCCGTCGATCGAGATGACGTGCCAACCGAAGGTCGCCCAACGCTCTTCCTGGCTTTCCTGGTTCATAACATATTCGGTCGTGCCGGAGATCTGGAGACGGTTTCGGTCAATGACGGCGCAGAGATTGTCCAGCTTATAGTGACCGCCGGCCATGGCGCCTTCCCAGACGCTTCCTTCGGCAAGCTCACCATCGCCCATGACAACATATACGCGGTAATCGCGCTTGTCCATCTTACCGGCGAGTGCCATACCGATCGCGACCGACAGACCGTGGCCGAGAGAACCGGAGTTCATCTCGATACCATTGACTTTATTGTTGGGGTGACCGATGTACTTGGAGAGATACTGGGAAACCGTTTTCAAATCCTCGCGGGGGAAGAATCCTTTCTGGCAGAGAACCGCGTAAAGTGCCTCAACCGCATGACCTTTACTGAGGATAAAGCGGTCATGATCGGGATCATGAAAATTCTCGGGAGTAACATTCATCTGCTTGTTATACAGGACATTGAGCGTATCGATTACGCTCATGTCACCGCCGATATGTCCGCCCTTTGCGTGGTAGACGATATCGAGAATATCCTGACGCAGTTTGTAAGAGTTTGCTTTCAGGTTCATAAGTCTGTGTCCTTTCCTGATCAGGAGTCGGAAGAGATACTCTTTTCTCCCGGCTCTCCTTCATTTATTCGCCGCGAAGATATGCTTTGATTTCTTCGTCGTTATCGTCATAAAGGTCGGGCTTGACGCCGATGTATTTGCAGGCTTCGTAAAGTCTCGCGACAACATCGCCGTGAATACCGGCACAGTGATGAATATAGGGACCTTCGACAATCTTTGCCTCCAGCTTCTTCCAGTTTTTGACCTCGACCCAGAGATAGGTACCCTTGGTGTAAGGACCGTCAATACCTTTAGCGGTACCGAGCAGCAGGCTGTATTCGCCGTTGTCGCCGTCAAAACGGCAGAGGGTAACGTTGCCGTGTTTGCACTCGGCAGCAACCGCACCGGGGTAATCAAATGCCAGCGGATAGGTCAGCTGAGGACGCTCTTTAGCAAGAGAAAGGGGCCAGGGGCCGCAGTGCTGAAGCAGCTCAGCGTTGTCGTTGGTAGGATGGCGAACCGTCCAGTCAGCAAAGAATACGGGATGCTCGTCCATACCGGCAGCCTGAATCAGCAGAGAAGTGATCGCACCGTGGATATCGGTCTCACAGACGACTGGGAAGCCTTCATCAAAGAGCAGGGAGTTTGCACAGCAGGGCATAACGCCAAGTTCATCCTGAAGGGCGTTCCAACACTGAATAACAGCGGCGTTGCAACCGTATTTCTTTGCCATCGTTTCGATCGCAACTTTCATAGCGGCTACATTGTAAAGCTCGTCCTCGGTGACGTGGATGTCCATCTTCATTCGCATATAAGCGACACAGGCTTCGACCAGCGTTTTTTCCTCTTTTGCCTTGTTGACGTTCTGAACCAGTTCGGTCATCGGAACGGGCGAAAGCTGGATGTTGAATTTCTCAAGCAGCTCACCTTCGTTGCACATCGTGCTCCAGAAGTCAAACGGACGGGTCGAGATCTGAAGGATGCGGGTATGACGGAAGGTGCGGACGATATTGCAGACGGCAAGGAAGTCCTTGATTCCCCGCTCAAATTCGGGATCGGTCAGGTTGCAGTTGGTCATGTAGGTGAAAGGTACGCGAAAACGGCGGAGAACCTTACCAGTCGCGAACAGGCCGCACTGGGAATCTCTCAGGCGGACGCCGGTTTCGGGATCGGGACATTCATCGCGGGGACCCCAGAGCAGAACCGGAAGATTCATTTCCTTGGCCAGTCTTGCGACCTCGTACTCGGTGCCGAAGTTTCCGTGAGGGAAGAAGATACCGTCAACCTTCTCGGCTTTGAATTTTTCCACAATTGCGGGCAGATCGTTGTCATCGTAGAGAAGCCCTTCTTTATTGATATCGGTGATGTCAACAAAATCCACGCCCAGTTCGCGCAGACGATCTGCGGTCAGATTGCGGTATTCAATAGCTGCAGGTGCGGAAAAGATACTGCGTCTGGTCGGTGCATAACCGATTTTAATTTTTGCAGGAGTCATAAAAATTCCTTCCTTTCTGAAATTAGAGACTGTCGGCATTTATCATAAGCGGTCAGTCAGTGCGTTTGCACACGCTTCCCCGCTCAACAAACTCAGTACAGATCTGAGATTTGGTCACAAACCGGTCGCCGTTCCGGATCAGTTCCAGAAGCCTTCGGACGGCTGTGCGTCCCATTTCCTGTTTATAAACATGAATGGTGGTCAGGCCGGGGGTCGTGATGCTGCAAAACGGAAGATCATCAAACCCGATAATCGATACGTCCTCAGGGATCCGGATCCCGTGATCCTGCATGGCCTTCATCGCGCCCAGAGCAATGATATCGTTATCGGCTAGGAGTGCTTCGGGAAGCCTGATCCCGGCGGAAAGCAAACGGTTCATCTGTACTCTTGCCCCGTCCATCGTCGGAGGCAGAGAAATCAGCCAGTTTTCCGAGATCTCAAGTCCATGTGCTTTAAGCGCCCGTTCATATCCTTCCTGGCGGTAGAAGAAGTTTTTGATGTTAATGTTGCTTTTCAGGTATCCGATCTCCTTATGACCATTTGCGATCAGATACTCGGCTGCGGCACAGGTCGAATCGGTGTTGCTGATCAGGACAGAGTTGAAAGAGGAGTTTTCAAACCAGTTATCCAGTACAACGACCGGTGCCAGCGCGCTTTTGAACTTAGCGGCTTCTTCTTCATCCAACTCGGTTGCCAGAAGCAGGATACCGCTTGTCGGATCGGTCAGAAGCTGTTTTAAGCGTTCGTCATAATCCGGCGCAGACCGGTTCAGGTTCCAGATCACCGTTTCAAAATTCCCGACCCGGCTTTCCATCTCGACTCCTTCGATCAGGGCGGAGAAAAAAGGCGTATCGGAAACGACCTGTCCGCTGTCTTTATAAATGACGAAACGAATGCTGTGGATATTTCCGCCTTCGGATAAATATCCGCAGGCATGGGCGGCTTCGAGAATCTTTGCGGCGGTTTCATGGTTGACGCCGCGTTTATTGTTAAGCGCGTTGGATACAGTTGCCGGAGAAAATCCGGTCATTTCACTGATCTGTCGGATACTCGCTTTCATCTCGTTCCCTCCTTTGTTTTTATTATAATACGTGTGTTGCAAAAACACAAGCGTTTTATATAAATCTTCATATAAATTTTTAGATTTCGTCTTTATGCAAATTACTCAACCGTTCCGACTCCGTCGCCGTCTTTACGTCTGAATTCCAGTGGCGTCATCCCTTGAGAACGTTTGAACTGGCGCGCCTGCTTTGAATAAACAACCGCCGTATACTCTTCGCCACGCTGTGATGTGCGTTGCCTTGTTTCTATTCCGAGCTTTACACCCTGCTCGGTAGGCAGTCTGGTTTTTCGTCCGGTCGGAAGCTCGGTGTTTTCAAGTATGTCCTGTTCCTCGAGCCATTTTGATACTGAGCCTATTTTAAGCGTACCCGACTTTTCTTCATCAACATAAGAATTGATATTCTGCGTTATATCTGTTGCCGTAACGAATTTCTCCGTGGAAGTAAGCTTCTGACGCATTTCGTCTGTGACCTCAAATGGCAGTCTGTTACGTTTATCTCTCGGCAAGCCGTTCATTTCCGCTATTGCGTCTATGTTGTCAAGCACAAACTGCTGTGCCGCAGGGCTGAGCATTATTGCATATCTCGGAAAACCGCCCGGAGTGAAATATTCATTAAGCCGTACACCCTCTGAAATGCCGTTTTCGGTTGGCACTCGTTTGAGCTTGCCGTTAGGCAGTGTTTCTTCTGTCAGCATGCTATCACGGTCAGCCAGTCGGCAATTGCAGAGCCTTTCAGCTTTACGGAAACATCGCTGTCAATATGCTTGTTTATCATATCCGTAAAGGTTGACAGCGACACTTCATTTATAAAACATCTGAATTTTGCCCGTGCTTCGTCGGTTATTACCGCACTGCCACGCTTATGCGGCCTTACGGATTCGGTAACTTGCGGCTTTGCCACCTCTCCGCCGTTTTCAATCACCTTTTCAAGTATCCCCGAAATGTAGAAAAAGCATCGTGACAGCTTGACGTTATTGATAATATCTCCGTCCGGCACAGGCTTATCGGTAAAAGGGTCTATTCCGTTTGCGAGCTTGTCTATGTATTCCTTGGCGTGCTTCATGGTTTCGAGTTCTGTAGGCATAGCGATTCCTCCGTAAAAATATGTTAATTTATTTTAGCACAGATGAATTCTGATTGCAATGTTATTTGCAAAATCAGAACGGTTTGCCGTATTTTCTGCGTTCTGATTTTTCACCAAAAATTTCATCTGATATTTAAAAAATCTCCGAACATAATAATGTTGCAAGGTCAAAAGGACCTGCATAACAAATACGGAGGAAAACAACAATGGCTAGTACCAATAAAAAGAACAAGGCAGCATTAAACAGCATCAAGATGCAGGCTGCAAGCGAAGTAGGCGTACCCCTTAAGGATAACGGCTACAACGGCGACCTTACTTCAAAGCAGGCAGGTTCAATCGGCGGTCAGATGGTCAAGAAGATGATCGAATCCTACGAAATGTCAAACAAGCAGTAACCTGAAATATTGCGATCGGTCCGGTGCCATTCAACAGGCATCGGACCGATTTATTTGCATCATAATATACGCACGGACTTTTGATGAAAGAAATCCGCTCAAAAAATTCAAATAATGCGAAAAAGATATTGAACTTTTGCAAGAATAGTGCTATAATTTTCTTTGTACAATCAGTCGGTACTGCAAGCATACATAATTTTCCTGTGCTTTCATCGGACAGATGCTGAAAGGAAACGGTATTTCGCTTGCATAAGGCAGACGAGCTGCCGCTATGGCGGAAATTACGGCGAGAAAATCGCTTTCAGGAAGGAATGTTTTTACAATGGAAATCAAAATTGAGAAAACTAAAACACCTAAGGCAAAGCCCGTTGACGAAACAAAGCTCGGTTTCGGTCACATCTTTACCGATCATATGTTCGTTATGGAATATGACACGGGCAAGGGCTGGCATGACGCAAGAATAGTTCCCTACGGGGATATTTCTATTTCGCCTGCCGCTATGGTTCTTCACTACGGACAGGAAATCTTCGAGGGTATGAAGGCATACAGAACTCCCGACGGCAGCATTCAGTTCTTCCGTCCGGAAGAAAACTTCAAGAGAATGAACATCTCCGCTGAGCGTCTTGTTATCCCTCAGTTAAACGTTGACGATTGCTTACAGGCTCTCCACGAGCTTGTAAAGATAGATGCGGACTGGGTACCTCATACAGACGGTGCTTCGCTTTACATACGTCCGTTCATATTTGCCGCTGATCCGTTCCTCGGCGTTCGCCCCGGCGACAAGTATTACTTTATGATAATCATGTCACCCTCAGGCGCATATTACGCTTCAGGTCTTGATCCCGTTAATATCTATGTTGAAACAAACTATGTCCGTGCAGTAAGAGGCGGTATGGGCTTTACAAAGACAGGCGGTAACTACGCCGCATCGCTCATCGGTCAGGACGAGGCTCACAAGCAGAACTACTCACAGGTACTGTGGCTTGACGGCGTTGAGCGTAAGTACATTGAAGAAGTAGGCGCTATGAACATCTTCTTCGTAATTGACGGCGAGGTTGTTACTCCCGCACTTCAGGGCTCTATCCTTTCAGGTATCACAAGAAAGTCATCTATAGAGCTGTGCAAGAAGTGGGGTCTTAAAGTAAGCGAAAAGAGAATCACAATACAGGAAATCGCAGACGCTTACGATGCAGGCAAGCTGAATGAAGTATTCGGTACAGGTACAGCCGCTGTTATCTCACCTGTAGGTCACTTAAAGTGGGGCGATAAGGTTATGCTTATCAACGACAACAAGATAGGACCTATCTCTCAGCGTCTTTACGACACAATGACAGGTATGCAGTACGGCAAGCTCCCCGATGAAATGGGCTGGATTGAAAAGCTGTAAGGCACTGTAAGTTCCGACCTTTCTGTACAGCGAAACGGTCGGGAATAAATGTTGTATATTATATTTTAATCGGTACTTAATAAACGCAGATAAGCACGACGATCATTTTGTTGTTCAAAACCCTTATGGGGTCGCAGGGGCGTAGCCCCCGACAGGGATGAGGGGCGGTAGCCCCCATCTCTCCTCGGCACGGACGCCGAGGCTGCACGCCCAAAGGCTCTGTGCAGGATGCACACATACGGTTGAACTGAGTCGGTGCAGGACGCACCGACAACGAACAACCGTGAATGCACCGATGCAGAGCCATCAAAGCGTGCACCCATAGTTAATTTGCAGTTGAAAATGATACGCCGTGCACTGCTTTTAAACGCAAAACATGAAAGGAAATTTCGTACATGAAAAACACAGAAAAAACCATGGATAAGCTGGTCGCTCTCTGCAAGGGCAGAGGCTTTATATATCCCGGCAGTGAGATATACGGAGGACTTGCAAATACATGGGATTTCGGACCTCTCGGCGTTGAGCTGAAGAACAACATCAAGTCCGCATGGCGTAAAAAATTCATACAGGAGTGCAAGTACAACGTAGGTCTTGACAGTGCTATCCTCATGAACCCTCAGACATGGGTAGCATCGGGTCATATCGGCGGATTTTCCGATCCCCTTATGGATTGCAAGGCTTGTAAGACACGTCACAGAGCGGATAATCTTATCGAGGACTTTGACGGCACAAACTGTGCGGGCTGGTCAAACGAGCAGATGATGGATTATATCCGTGAAAAAGGCATTACCTGTCCCAACTGCGGCAAGGCTGATTTCACAGACATAAGACAGTTCAACCTTATGTTCAAGACATTCCAGGGTGTTACAGAGGACTCGAAGAGCGAGCTTTACCTCCGTCCCGAAACAGCGCAGGGTATCTTCGTAAACTTTATGAATATCCAGCGTACTACCCGTAAAAAAGTGCCTTTCGGCGTTGCACAGGTAGGCAAGTCATTCAGAAACGAGATTACTCCCGGCAACTTCATCTTCCGTGTAAGAGAATTTGAGCAGATGGAACTTGAATTCTTCTGCAAGCCCGGCACAGACCTTGACTGGTTCTATTTCTGGAAGGACTACTGCAAGAAGTGGCTCCTGTCCCTCGGCATAAACGAAGAAAACTTAAGACTGCGTGATCACGATAAGGAAGAGCTTTGCTTCTACTCAAAGGCTACAACCGACTTTGAATATCTGTTCCCGTTCGGCTGGGGCGAGCTTTGGGGCGTTGCGGACAGAACCGACTACGACCTTACACAGCACATCAAGACAAGCGGTCAGAAGATGGAATATTTCGATCCCGAAACAAACGAGAAGTACGTTCCTTATGTTATCGAACCCTCGCTCGGTGTTGAGCGTCTGTTCCTTGCAGTTATAACTGAGGCTTATGACGAAGAACAGCTTGAGGACGGTACAACAAGAAACGTTATGCACTTCCACCCCTACTTAGCTCCTGTCAAGGCGGCAGTTCTGCCCCTGTCAAAGAAGCTCGCAGACAAGGCAGGCGAGATTGCAGACGAGCTGTCAAAGTACTTCTGCGTTGACTATGACGATGCAGGTGCTATCGGCAAGAGATACAGAAGACAGGACGAGATCGGTACTCCCTTCTGCATCACATATGACTTCGACAGCGTTGAGGACGGTTGCGTAACAGTCCGTGAACGTGACTCTATGAAGCAGGAAAGAATGCCTATCGCAGATGTAAAGAAGTACATCGAGGACAGAATTGCGTTCTGATAAGATAGATGATATGATATAGCAAAACGAGGTGCCAACGCACCTCGTTTTTTATTTTCATAATACTTCTCCCCCTCTTGCATTTCTTCCCCCTTTATGCTATACTTATCCTTAACCGAATATCGAAAATACGGTACGAAAGGCTTTTTGCCCGGTAGGTAATAGGGAATCCGGTGAGAATCCGGAGCAACCGTCATTACTGTATCTGAGCCTATGCTCACAAGTCAGAATACCCCCGTATTTTTCGGCATTGTCTCTTGGACGAGGAAGAAGTACAGCCGATCTTCAGCTAAGGCTGTACCTTTATGCTTTTTTTGCATATCCGTATGGCTTATGTTTGCTATGCTTAAAGATCAGTTGTGCTTTCACTTTTTGGTGAAGGCATTTTTTATTGCCGTTTTTCGTATTTGTTTACGGAGGTGACGTTATGGCGGACGAAAAAATGAGCAAGGCTGTCGCTATGCTTTGCGAAAAGTATGAACAGCTTGGCACTCTGCCCAAACGCTCCGATTTTACTCCAAGCGAAGTCTGCTTTATAAAGCAGAAGCTGGGTCCGTGGACAAGGGCGCTTGAAGCCGCAGGGCTGAAAGAGCCTCCGGCGGTTTCAGCAAAGGAGAAAAGCCGTGAAAAGCGTGAACGCTCCAGACAAAGAAGAAAAGCAGCAAAACGCAGATTAGACGGTTAAGCCTTACGGCAAAAAAGAATAAAGGAAGGTAAAACTATGACAAATGTAAAGAAATTTACAGCAAAAGTGACAGCTTTACTGCTGGCGCTTTCACTGGCACTGCTGTCAGTACCGCAGGTGAGCTTTACTGTATTTGCCGATGACGACCTCGGAAGCGTCCGTGTTATTGTAGAAAACACAACGTTTACCGAAGCGGTCAGCGGCGGTAACGCTCCTGCATGGACAGGTACCAAGATTGACAAGTGGGTATCGCTTGACAAGACCTCAAGTGCAATGGCCTGCATAAAGGACGCTATCGAAAGCTCCGGCTTTACTCAGAAGGGCGCAGATGATGGCTACATAAGCGAGATCGCAGGCCTTGCGGCGTTTGACGGCGGCTCGATGAGCGGCTGGATGGGTACGCTCAACGACTGGTTTACAAACGAGGGCTTCACAGCCTATACCGTTGCTAACGGCAAGCTCGTAAGCGGCGATGAGATCCGTATGCAGTACACTATGGACTGGGGTGCAGACCTCGGCAGTGACTGGAGCGGTACAGATACATCGCTTAAAGCGATAAGCAGCGATTACGGCACGCTTTCCCCCGAATTCAGTGCAAAGACCTATAATTATACTCTTACTGTTCCTTTCGGCACAAAGAGCATCAATTTCCGTCCTACCGCACTGAACAAGAATTTCAAGACGGTAAGCAAGATCGGCGACAAGACGCTGAGCCTTACAAAGCCTACTGAAATAAAGGACGGCGATGTTATCACCGTTACTGTAGGCGAGGGTGCAGCAGCAAGCACTTATAAGGTAACAATAAAGGAGGGCACAAGACCCGCCGCACGTTTTGACAGCTTTGCACTTTCGGCTTTCTCGCTTGACGGCTGGGACAATGACGCTTTCGACCCCGAAAAGCTCGAATATGATGTAAAGATAAAGTCTTACAGTACATCATCTTTCTATATCAACAGCGGAACTAAGTTCAACAAGGACCTGCTGAAGTGCTATGCGGTATACACCGATATAAACGGAGTTGCACAGAGAAACGAGATAAAGTCCGGCAGCTTCAACAGCATTTCTAATATTCCTTTCGGCTTGACTAAGCTGATTTTAGAGCTTTGCTACATTGACGATGAAAGCATAAAGACGCAGTATGTGTTCAACATAACACGTCCCTATGACTACACTGCGGAAATCGCAAGCACAAGCGGCATCACGCTTGTTCCTGCCGGCAGAGAGCTGTATGCGACAAAGTACAACGGCTTTGCAGAGGGAACGGTTTTCAGAAATGACGAAAACGGCAATGTTACCGATACGACCGGCACAAACGCAGAATGCCACAGCTATACAGCCTATGTTTTAGGCGACACCGACAGCGTTGCGCTTACTCTCAAGGGCAAAACCGCAAACGTTCATTTCAGAGCGAAGGCAGACGGCGAATACACAGAACTTAAAAGCGGCGAAACAACTCCCGCATATTCCTTTAGCAAGGACGGCACTGTTACAGTATCAATAGATGTGGTTTCGGACGGCGATTATCTTACAGACAAGTTTGATGATGCAGACAAGATAACAAGCTACAAAATAAAGCTCGTAAAGGCTGACGTTTCTATAAAGAACGTACACTTTACAGAACTTAAAAGCGAACACGGCGATATGTATCCCGCATTCGACCCGTCACTTCTCAGCTATAATATAGTTATAGCAAATGACGCAGAATTCCCCACAGTATATTTCAAGGTTGCCGACGGTTGCACAGTTAAGATAGGCAACGATGCCGCAACAGCAGATGAAAACGGCGTTTACAGCCTTGTTACCAAGAGCGCAAACACTACTGTAACGGTAACAGACGGCACTCTTTCCGAAAGCTATACTGTCAAGGCTACAAAGAGAAGCAAGTATGACGTACCCGACAAGGTCGTTGATTATCTTTGCATCAACAGCCAGTACACCAACGTTTCCTACGGTGTAGGCCCCGAGCAGACGCTCGCAGGCACTATAAAATCACTCGGTAACTTCGGCGGTTATATCACATATTACTATGAAAACCCCGTAACAGACGACCCCTCAAACCCCTACGGTCTTGACTTCTACGCTTACGGCAACAGCTTTGTAAGCGGCGGAAGTGCGGCTGAAAGCGGACAGGTATATGTTTCTGAGGACGGCAAAACATGGTATGCACTCGCAGGAAGTGAGCATTTCGAAGATACGACCATCACCGATTACGAAGTAACATACAAAAAGACAGCCGACGGTAAAACAAGTTGGACAGACAATCAGGGCAACTCAAACGACGGCTCAAAGCAGACAGACAGATGGGTTTCACCCAGCGTTTACTATATGAACGATCTTGCAAAGGGCGATACTGTCACACTCAGAGGCGTTGTTATCCCCAGTGTTCAGGGTAGTATACAGGGCGACAGCTCTACAGCTTCCTTTGTAGGCACGACAAGGTTCGGCTATGTTGACTACTTCAAGAACGGCACGATAGGCACTAACGTAAACGCATACAGTGAAAACGCCGAATCAAACGGCTTCGACTTAAAGTGGGCGGTAGATGAAAACGGCAACCCCGTTACATTCAAAAACGGCGTTCACTATATAAAGATACAGACAGCAAGCAACATCTGGGCAGGCGTATTCAACGAGAAATCGACAGAGGTTTCTTACGTTGTAAGAACAACTGCAAACGAGCAAGAGGTCGGCACGACAGCGCTTCCCGGAAAAATAGTCTTAACAGACGCAAACGGCAAGACAATAAAGGAAATCACTCCCGATGATAACGGTGTTTACGAGATAAGCACAGGCATCGAGGAAAGCGTGAACGTTTCCGTATCCGGCGCTGACGATGATAACATTTATATCAACAATCAGCGTGCAGCATCCGGCACAGAGGCTAAAATCGCACTTAATCAGTCTGAAATAAAGGTTGTCAGAATAATCGTTCAGAACGGTGAAAAACAGCCCGTATACGCTTACTTAAAGCTCGTTCCCGATGATGTAAAGGCGGCTGAGCAGGTTGAAGAGCTTATTGACGCTATAGGCAATGTAACACTCGACAGTTATGACAGCATCACGGCGGCAAGAGCGGCTTATGACAAGCTCAGCGACAACGCAAAGACGCTTGTAGGAAACTACGAAACCTTAACAGCCGCAGAAGAAGCTCTCGCTAAGGCTGAGGCTGACGTTGTAAGCAATGCGATAAAGGCAATAGATGCAATCGGCAAGGTAGCCGCTGACAGCAAGGATAAGATTGAAAATGCAAAGGACGCTTACTCGGCAGTTCCCGAGCGTTTAAGAGATAAGGTCACAAATTCGGATACTCTTGACAAGGCAACAGAAAGATTTGCCGCTATCGACACGATAAAGCAGGCAGGCACAAAGAGCAAGGATCACTTCGACACTGTTCTCGGCACTCTTGCAAATAACGATATCTACCCCGTTCAGTCTATCGGAGGCGAATGGTCGGTTATCGCACTCGCAAGAGCAGGAAAGCTCTCTGCCGACAAGGCGGCAAAATACTACAGCGAGCTTTGTGAAGCAGTAAAGGCTAACGGTTCAGACAGACTTTCGGACAGAAAGCCTACAGAGAACGCAAGAGTTATAATCGCTCTGTCCTCACTCGGAAAGAATTCCGCAGACATCGCAGGCCATAACCTGCTGAGCGGTCTTGACGATATGGACTATATCACATCGCAGGGTATCAATGCGGTTATATTCTCACTTATAGCATTCGACACTACAGATTACAGCGCAAAGACGCACGATGAGCTTATCGCTTATATTGTTGACAATATGACGGGCAAGGGCTGGGCGCTCGCTGGCAATACCGCAGATGTTGACCTTACGGCTATGGCTATACAGGCTCTCGCTCCCTATGCGGCTGACGAGAAGGTAAATGCGGCTATAGACAGCGGTCTTGAGTTCCTTGCAGAATCTCTTGACGAGAACGCAAGATATGCAAACGGCAGTGAAAGCACCTCGCAGGTACTTATCGCACTTGCCGCTCTCGGCATCGACCCGCTTACAGATTCAAGATTCATCGTTGACGGCATCACGCTTATCGACGCACTTGAAAGCTACGCTACAGAAAACGGCTACAGCCACACACTCGGCGGCGAAGAAAACTATATGGCTACCGAGCAGGCGGCGCTCGCTCTTACAGCTTATGAGCTTTCAAAAGACGGCACTTCACTTTACGAAATGTCCGCACAGGCTGAGCCGACAGAACCTGAAAAACCCGATACGCCCGCACAGCCCGGCGATTCTGTAAAGCCCGGCGACTGCTCAGGCAAGCCCGAAGATAAAAACGATCCCATAAATCCCGGTACAGGCGTACTTGTAACAGGCGGTATGGCAGTTCTCATCTCAGGCGCAGTTATGCTTGTTTCGAAGAAAAAGCGCAAATAAGTAAAACTATTATGTAAATGCTTGTTCCGTACCTGTTTTTATGATAAAATAGGTGCGGAACAATTTTTGTATAACCGATATTTCACGGAGAAAAAATGAAAGCTTTTTTTGATAAATACAAATATATACTCGGTCTTGGGCTGGCTCTTGTCGTTGTGGTGATAATTGCGGTAGTTTCCGCCGCTATGGGAAAAGATGCCGCCGAAAACAGCGGTATATCATACGTTACCCCCGAAACATCATCGTTTACAACCGTAGAAAGCCTTGTCGCAACAACGGCTTTTCAGACAAACGGCAATTCTCAGACAACGCCCGCAACAACCGTTACGGACATTTCTTCACAAACCTTACCTGAAAGCGAAAAGCCTAAAACAACGGTAATAACCTCTGTCGCATCAACATCATCTACCGCCGCAGACATTTCAAAGCCAACCGAAAAACCAATCACGGTAACAAGCACTGCAAAGGCTACCGCAAAAGCCACAACAGTATCAACCGCTTCATCTGTAATATCAACGTCCCCGAAGCCCGACAAGCCGATAAAGAAATATGACAACACCTGCACATTCGTTATAGAGTGCAAAACCATACTCAACAACAAGGATAAGCTGAAAAAAGGACTTGAAAAGTACATTCCCGATGATGCCGTAATATTCAGCGGAACGGTCGGATTCGACAGCGGTGAAAGCGTATACGATATACTCCGCCGTATCTGTGACGAAAACAGTATTCAGATGGAGGCAAGCTACACCCCTGCGTTCAGCTCATACTATGTCGAAGGTATAAACAACCTTTATGAATTCGACTGCGGACAAGGCTCAGGCTGGATGTACAGTGTAAACGGCGTTTTCCCAAACTACGGCTGTTCATCATACAAGCCAGTAAACAACGACAAGATAGCGTTCCGCTATACCTGCGAGCTTGGCTATGACCTTCAAAACTAAGGAGCAACAATGGAAAGAACACACCCTGTAACAGCGGCAATGTATTTTCTGTCGGTGATACTGATAACCGCAATAGTGCAAAGCCCCGTCTTTATGGCGGAGGCTCTTGTCTGCTCTGCCGTTTTTGCTTTTTTACTTAACGGAAAAGCCGCCGCAAGAACGCTTTTTGTAATGCTCCCTATGGCACTGCTTGCGGTGGTTATAAATCTTCTGTTTTCAAACAGAGGCGTTACCGTGCTTGCAAAGTTGCCGAGCGGCAACAGTATCACACTTGAAACGCTTATTTTTTCGCTGTTTACAGGCGCTATGACAATATCGCTCGTTATGTGGTTTATCGGACTTAACAAGTGTATGACAAGCGATAAAACGGTATATCTTCTCGGAAAAGCACTGCCGTCACTCGCTTTGCTGTTATCAATGACACTTCGTTCGGTGCCTATGTTTGCAAGACGGGCAAAGCAAGCGGCGGCGGCTCAGCGTTTTGTAGGAAACGATATATACGAGGGCAACTTTAGAAGCCGTATCAGAAGCGGTGTTCACGTTCTCTCCGTTGCGGTAACGGATACCCTTGAGCATAGTGCATATACCGCACGATCTATGAAATACAGAGGTTACGGTACAGCAAAACGTACAGCCTACAGCATATTCCGCTTTGCGCCGTCCGACTTTATTATAATGTCTGTTACCGTGATATGCACAACCGCAATTATTATCCTTTTTGCAAGCGGTAAAGCCTATTATCTCTATTATCCCGAATTTATCCTGCCGCTGACAGCTTTCGATATTTCTGCGGATGTTTTCTGGCTCATACTTTGTGCGATGCCTGTTGTAGCCGAGCTTTATTCACGTTTTAAACGGAGGGAAAGAAATGGAACTTTATAATATTTCAAATCTGTCATATTCCTATCCCGGCTCGGATATGAACGCACTCTCCGATATTTCGCTTAAAATAAACAAAGGAGAATTCGTAATACTCTGCGGCAGCTCGGGAAGCGGAAAATCCACCCTTTTAAATCTTATGAAAGCGCCTGCCGACGCAGGAACGCAAAAAGGAAAAATTTCTTTCAACGGTCATTTTGCCGGCTTTGTCACACAGTTTACCGACGAGCAGATTGTCTGCGACAAGGTTTGGCACGAACTTGCCTTCGGTGCGGAAAGCATAGGACTTTCACAAAACGAAATACGCTCGCAGGTTTCCCAGACTGCTTTGTTCTTCGGCATAGAGGACTTGCTGTACTGCGACTGCGACAAGCTCTCGGGCGGTCAGAAGCAGATGATTAACTTAGCGTCTGTAATGGCTATGAATCCCGATGTACTGCTCCTTGACGAGCCGCTGTCACAGCTTGACCCTATCGCATCCACGCAGTTTATTTCACTGCTTGTGAGAATAAACAAGGAACTTGGTACGACAGTGATTGTTGCGGAGCATCAGCTCGGCGGTCTTTTGTCCGTTGCAAAACGTGCGGTTATGCTCGACAACGGCAAGGTGTGCCACGACGGTGACGCAAGCTCTCTTACAGAGCATCTGTCAGAAAATAATCACCCTATGCTTTTTGAAATGCCGGCAGGTGTAAGAGCAAGCGCATCTGTCAGCAATGTTCTTCAACTGCTTGACGTTCCCTCCGCTAAGAACTGGTATACATCCTACGGCGAAAATCACAGGCTCGTATCACCTGCCGCCGCAGACGATACGCTGTCGGAGGAAAGCTGTATATCCGTTAAAAATCTGTCTTTCGGCTATAAGAACAGCAAAAGAGATATTATAAGAAACCTTTCGCTTGACATAAAGCAAGGGAGCATAACCGCAATAGTGGGCGGCAACGGCGCAGGAAAATCGACCCTGCTAAGCCTTATCTGCGGTACGCTCAAGCAAAACAGCGGAAAAATAACGATAAACGGCGGAAAGATAGGTTTTCTTCCGCAGGACCCTACCCTGCTTTTCAATAAGGAAACGCTCAGAGAAGAATTTGCCGGCAATGCCGATGAAATAGCCGCCGCATTTAATCTTACGCATCTGCTGTCACGTCACCCGTTTGACTTATCCGGCGGGGAGCGGCAGAAGGCGGCGCTCGCAAAGCTCGTTTCCTACGGTGCGGATATACTTCTTCTTGATGAGCCGACTAAGGCGGCGGACGCAGTATATAAGCAGATGTTCTCGGCATTATTGAAACAGCTTAAAGCAGACGGGAAAACGATTGTGATTGTCAGTCACGATATGGATTTCTGTGCCGAAACGGCGGATATATGCGCCCTGCTTTTTGACGGCGAAATAAGCGTATCTCTGCCGCCGTCACAGTTCTTTTCCGATTCCTCGTTTTTCACTACAGACAGTGCGAAAATCGCCAAAAACGTATGCGATAATGTTTACACTGTCGCAGGGCTTATAGCTTCTCTCGGAGGAAAGGCTGAAAACTACGGCGATCTCTCCGGACGTTTTCACGGCATAAAAAGCGATAAGCCCGACACAGCAGTACCGCAACGCAAAAAACGCAAAAGGCTCTCGGTTTTCCGAAAGGTAATGCTTTCGCTCGGCAGTGTCGGATTTGTTTTTATGCTTTTAGCCGGTACCGGCATATTCCCTTTTGAGATACCGTCAGAGCCGTTCTGGCTGCAATATGCGTTGCTGTGCGTTCCTATGATCATGCTTATAATCGGCGTTGCCCCGAAAAACACAATGGCAAAGCCGCCCGTAACCGCAAAAAAAGTAACTCCGTCCGATATTGTCGCAGGCGTTATAACCGCCGTTCTTATCCCATTCACAGTGATACTCGGCACACTTTTTATCCCTAACGGCACAAGAAAGCATCTGCTGATAATTCTTGCCGTGCTTGTCGAGTGCCTTGCCGCTTTCTTTATCAGCTTTGAAAAAAAGAAGCCGTCCGCAAAGGATATAGCGGTGCTTGCCGTGCTTTCTGCGGCGGCTGTCGCAGGAAGGGAGCTTTTCTTTATGTTCCCGCAGTTCAAGCCCGTTGCCGCAATCGTTATCATAAGCGGAACGGCGCTCGGTGCGCAGGCAGGCTTTCTTGTCGGTGCGGTTTCCATGCTTGTATCGAATATGCTGTTCGGTCAGGGTATGTGGACGCCGTGGCAGATGTTTGCAATGGGGCTTCTTGGCTTTTTCGCAGGTATCATCTTCTCGAAAAAGCGCAACACGCTCGCCCTTTGTATCTACTCCTTCCTGTCAGTCCTCGTTATTTACGGCGGAATAATGAATATATCAAGTGTGCTTACCTACACGACTGATATAAACTTGCAGACAATTACCGCATATATCATCTCCGGCATACCCTTTGACCTTATCCACGCAGTATCCACAGTAATATTTGTGCTTATAACAGGCGACGCACTATTGAAAAAATGTTGCCGTCTGAGAGTAAAATTCGGATTATTTCAGTGATTTCAATAAATTCGACAAAATTTCTGACATATTATCCCATTTTTCAACTTTATTTTTGATTTGTTATTGAAATGCGCCTTTCTTTAAATTATAATTTTATTATCGGATAATTGTAAAGTGAGGTGGGAGCATGGCTTATGTACTCGAGGTTATAAGCAAAGATGGGAAAATCAAATACATTAATTCCGCAAAAGCAACCGTATATTGTCCGGAATACGCTGCACGGTATGATGACAAGAAAACTGCTATGACAGTAGCGGCGGCACTCCTGAGAAATGAATGCTACCGGTCTATAAGTGTTAAAAAGCTCTCGTTGGAGTTATGTGTTGCTTCGTATAAAAGAAACCGTTCATTATCATTCAATTTAATTTATCCCAATATATATAAGGGTAGCAGCTACAAATAAAACGGCTGTTTTATCTGCGTTTTCAGCAGAAAAACTCACACCGTTAAAAATTATGAACGTTGCATTTATGTACAAACTTTCCCGTAAACAAAAATGACGTCACGCTTTTCGGCGTGACGTCATTTTCATATATATCAAGGAGAACTGAAAGCGTTTATTCCTTTACAGAGCCTGAAACAAGGTTACTGTAAATAAACTTCTGCATCGAAAGGAAGATTATCAGAGTAGGTATAATACAGATAATTACACCGGCGAAGATAATTTCCCACTGTGAGCCGTAAGGACCGATGAACTTGTAAAGGGCTGTTGATACGACCTGAAGTCCGTCACTGGGCATATACAGGTTTGCTGTATAGAAGTCGTTGTATATGCTTACAAACTTGATTACAAGCACGGTCGCAATAGCAGGACGGAGCATAGGGAGAATAATGCTCAGGTATACTCTCGGATATGAACAGCCGTCAAGTATCGCACTTTCGTCAAGGGATACGGATATGTTATTGAGGAACTGTATGAAGATATAGATCGAAACTATATCTGTACCGATATAAAGGATTATCGGTGCGGCGAGGGTGTCATAAAGACCGAGTGCGTGTACTACCTGGAATACCGTTACCTGCATAGAGATATTCGGCAGGAGTGCGGCAATAAGGAATATATTCTTTACGAGCTTTGTGAACACCATTGTAAAACGCTGTACAACAAAGGCGGTCATAGTACCTGTGATTATCGTTCCCGCACACGAGAACACAAGGATAATAGCGGTATTGATAAGGCCTTTCATTACGTTACCCTGCAGGAACGCCGTCTTGAAGTTTGTCAGCTCCACCACCTTAGGAAGCTCAAACGCTCCGCTTGTCAGAAAATCCTCGTGGCTTTTCAGCGAGCCGAGTAATACGACTACCAGAGGCACGATAACTATAAGGCAGGCTATGACAAGCACGGCGTATTTCAATACGTCTATCAGCATTCTTACGCCCTTAGGCGTTTCCTTGAACCTGTATTTATCCATATTGAAAGAGGTCTGTCCGGAGTTTTCGGTTGTTGTGATATTGTCTGTCATTGTTACACCTACTTTTCTTCCTTAAAGAATATCTTCTGGATCATCGTAATCACTATTATTATAAACAGCAGGACGATAGCCATTGCGGATGCAAGTCCGATCTTCTGGTACTGGAAGCCCGTTTCGATCGTCTTAATAACGAAGGTCGATGTTCCCATCTTACCGCCGGTTATAATATACGGTATCTCAAATACAGATGCAGCACCCTTGATGGCAAGGATAAGCTGTAATGCGATGATTGTTCTGATACCGGGGAAAATTATGTGCCAGAACTTCTGCCATGCGTTTGCGCCGTCAAGGTCAGCCGCTTCGTAAATGTCGGGCGAGATAGACTGGATAGCACCGATGAACATCAGAATATCAAAGCCGATATAACGCCATACCGACGCAAAAACCAGACACCAGTTGTTGATAGCGCCGTTTGACAGCCACTTTACAGGATCTGCTCCGAAAAGTGCGATTATGGAGTTGAGCGTACCGCCGTCATCGCCTCTGAAGAATCTCTGGAAGATAAGCGCTACCGCAACGCCGTTCATAAGATAAGGGAAGAAGATAACTCCCTTGAACAGTCCTGCGAGCTTTATTTTCGAGCATAACAGAGTTGCGATGAAAAGTGCAAGTCCGAGCTGTATAAACGAGCCGACAAAGTAGTACAAGCTGTTGATGAGCGTTGAAAGATATGCCATATCGGTAAACAGCGTCTTATAGTTGTCAAAACCGACCCACTGTACATTTACGCCAAGCTGGTCACGTTGCTGGAAGCTGAATATTATCATATTCACAGCAGGGATAATAGTGAAAAGTATCAGCAGTGCGACAGGTATTGCCAGAAACAGCACTGTGGTCATGTATTTCTGACCTGTATAGCCTTTAAGCCACTGCCCTAATGTGCGACGCTTCTGAATTGCGGTAACGCCTTGAGTAGCCATAAATCTGTCCTTTCAAGAAATAATTTCTATTTTTGTAAATTAGTTAATTTTCTCCATAAAAACCTATACGGAAAGACTTACGCCTTTCCGTACGGGTTTGTGTGTTTGGAGTATCTATGAAGAAAATACGATAGCGTTAATTAGCCGTTAGCCTTGATGTATGCTTCAAGCTCTGCGTTAGCATCTCTTGTAGCTGCCCATTTCTGATTAACGGAGTCTGCGATAGCCTTAAAGCCTGCGTCGCCCTTGCCTGCAAATGCTGCTTCAGCAAGCTGGAGCTTGAAGTTAGCAGAGTCGCCTGTCCATATACCAACCTCAGAATCCTTATCGATAGCGTTGAATACGCCTGTCAGACCTTCGGGAGCTGATGCCGCTGTGAAGAATTCACAACCGTCAAATGCTGAGAGGTAATCGGGGAGCTTGCTGCCTTCAAGTGTATTGATACCGCCTTCAGCCTCAGAGAAGCCGGATTCAGCGATGAACCATTCAATATACTTCTTGCCGAGATCCTTCTTGTCATCGGCAATGTTCTTGTTTACGCCCATGCAGTAGTCTGCTGCGTACTGTGCGTACTGCTTGCCGTCCTTAGAGAAGGGAGCAGGCATATAACCGATATTTTCGGGATCAAGATTATTATCCTTAGCAATCTGCTGGAACTGTGAAACTGCCCATGAACCCATTGTCATTGTAGCAACTTCGCCGTTAGCGAGCATAAGCTTTGAGCCTTCCCAGTCAGAACTCATCGGGTCGCCCTCGATAAGAGTAGGATCTGAATATATATCGTACATCAGCTTGAATACGTTGTAGTAGGGCTTGCCTTCTGTGAAGAAGTCTTCCTTGTTTACGATAAGGTCTGTTTCAAAGTTGGGGTTACCCGAAGAAGGAACAACAAGGCTTGACCACTGTGCAGCCGTCCAGCTTGCTTCCTTGAAGTTTGTATAATAAGGAATTACATCGGGGAACTTTTCCTTGATCTTCTTTAAGTCAGCGATGAATTCGTCGGCTGTCTTGGGCATTGTTGTGATGCCTGCGTCTGCCCATACCTTCTTGTTGTAGCAGATACCGCCGCTAACAGAACCTAAGTGAGCAAGGCCGTATACTGTTCCGTCATACATCTTCTGATCTGCCCACTTGTACTTATCCTTAAGCTCATCGTACTTGCCGAGAGGCTCGAAGAAGTTTGAAAGATCGGCGAGCTTAACTGTATCGGGTATCATGAGTACATCGCCATATTCCTTGGTGCTCATCATTGTCGAAACGTCATCTGCGTAGCTCTTGAATGACTGATATTCAACAGTGCAGTTGTACTTTTCTTCAAAAGCATCTGTCATCTTGTCGAGTGAGCCGTCATCCTTACGGTCTGTACGGTGAGTAAGAACCTTGAGTGTGATCTTTTCGCCCGAAGGTGTAGTCGAAGATTCTTCACCCGATGTCGCAGAACTGTTATCTTCTGTCTTTGATGAAGATGAAGATGATGTACTGCCTGATGTTGATGATGTTGCATTGTTACTGTTGCAGGCTGCCAGCGAAACTGCTGTGCTTGCCGCAAGGATACCTGCGAGTATCTTCTTTGCTTTCATGTGATAATTTCCTTTCTGGTCGGACAGTGCTTAGCCACTGGTCCTTAGTTGATAGTTAATGAATTTAGCTTATGTTTATTAAGCTGTTTCCACTTGCTTAATTCACTTAAGATTATGCAACGTTTTAGCTAAAAGTCAATACGGCTATAGGAAATTCAGCTAAAACACATAAATAATAATTGTTTATTATGTGCATTAAAAACAAAATTAACACTAACTTAACAGTGTTACACAATTTTATTAAGTAAGTATCGGTGTAACCCGTTTTCACACTTACAAATTCGTTTAACTAAAATAATTTTATGTTAGGTTACATATATTTCACACTGTTTTTTGTTGTTTTTAAACGCTGTTAAATTCGCCCGTAAATATGATGACTCAAAAATTCTCGGCTATTCATTAAAAATAAAGGAGATAAAGTTGCGGGTGTGGGGGAAGTGTGGTATAATTAATTTATAATTTCAGTATAAAAATCTATTCTCGACCGTTACTCAAAACTCCATTTTAAAAATTATATATGTTTTTCGATAGCCTGTCATCATTTCACTGCTCGTTTCATATAATGTACAAAAATTTACCGAAAGGTCGGACAATATGAAACTGAACATGAAACGATTTGAATTTAAGCGGCTAAGAACACGAATCCCTGCACTTATAGTCCTGCTCGGCTGTTTTACCGTCATTGCGGCAACTGCCGACTACTCGCAGATGAGCGTGAGAGCGTCAACGTCGCACGTTACAAATAAGAAAACCATCGTACTTGACGCAGGGCACGGCGGAACAGACAGCGGTGCGGTCGGCATAAACGGTGAGCTTGAAAAGAATATCAATCTTGCTATTGTGCGTGATCTCAGCGATATGCTGACTTTATCGGGCTTCAATGTAGTGCTTACCCGTGACAGCGATATTTCGATACACGATGAAGGCGTAAAAGGCACACGGGAGCAGAAGGTTTCCGATATGAAAAACCGTCTTGATATCATAAACAAGTACGGCGACTGCCTGTTCCTGTCTATTCATCAGAACAAGTTCACCGAGCCTGAATATTTCGGCGCACAGATTTTCTACACGGCGAACAACCCCGACAACCGTATGATAGCGCAGATAATGCAGGATAATTTCAAGACGATACAGCCGGGCAATGACAGACAGATAAAGCAGGAGGGCGACGAGCTGTACCTTTTCAAGAACACAAAGATACCTGCCGTGCTGATAGAATGCGGATTTCTCTCAAATCCCGATGATGCAGCAAATCTGTCGGATACCGACTATCAGCGCAAGGTAGCCTATACTATATACAACGGGATACTTACATATCTCACCTCAAAGCCTGCGGACAATGCAGGTCGGACGGAAATTTCAGCGACCGGTATTCCCGAAAACAGCGGTGATATTACAAGCTCCGGACAGTAATTCATCGGAAAGGACGAAAAAAATGGCAAAATCAAAATCAGTATATATATGCAGTGAGTGCGGTCAGGAATATCCGAAATGGAGCGGACGCTGTAATGCCTGCGGAGCATGGAACACGCTTGAAGAAACGCTTATACAGCCAAAATCCCACGGTCTTGCAAAAAGCACGGGCGGCGGCAGGCTTCCGCTTTCAAGTATAAACAACCTTTCGTTCAGTGACGAAACAAGATATGAAACGGGAATGTCGGAGCTTGACAGGGTACTCGGCGGAGGCCTTGTCAAAGGCTCGCTTGTTCTGCTCGGCGGCGACCCGGGTATCGGCAAATCGACACTTCTTTTACAGATATGCGGCTGTCTTGCGCAGGATAAGACCGTGCTGTACATATCCGGCGAGGAAAGCGAACGTCAGATAAAGCTCCGTGCAGACAGGCTGGGAGTTGCAAGCGACGGGCTTTATATCAGCGCCTGCACCGACTGCGATACTATAATAGAGGGCGTGCGTGAGAATAAGCCCGATGTTGTGATAATCGACTCGATACAGACAATGCAGTTGACAGAGCTTCAGTCCGTACCCGGCAGTCTTGTGCAGGTAAGAGAATGTACCTCGGCATTTATGCAGATGGCAAAGAGCCTTGAGGTTGCCGTGTTTCTTGTAGGTCATGTAAACAAGGACGGCGGTATAGCAGGTCCTAAGGTGCTTGAGCATATAGTGGACACGGTACTGTACTTTGAGGGCGACAAACAGCTAAGCTACAGGATATTAAGAGCCGCAAAGAACCGTTTCGGCTCGACCAACGAAATAGGCGTATTTGAAATGCAGGACAAGGGACTTGAGCAGGTCGAAAACCCGTCTGCAATGCTTCTTCTCGGCAGACCGGCGGGGGTAAGCGGTATAACCGTGCTTTGTACCGTCGAGGGTACACGGCCTATACTGGCAGAGGTGCAGGCGCTTGTCAGCAAGACCTCGTTCTCCGCTCCACGCCGAATGACGACAGGCTTCGACTACAGCAGGCTGTGCGTTCTGCTCGCCGTGCTTGAAAAGCGGACAGGCTACAACTTCAGCGGATATGATGTATATATAAATGTTATAGGCGGACTTAAAATAGACGAGCCTGCAAGCGACCTTGCGATTGCTCTTGCTCTTTATTCGGGACTTCGTGATATTCCGATAGGCGATGATGTTGCGATGTTCGGTGAGGTCGGTCTTGGAGGAGAAATAAGAGCGGTGTCGCATATAAGAGAGCGTGTGCGTGAGGCGGCACGAATGGGATTTTCAAAGTGCATTGTGCCGAAATCCTCGCTTAAAAATCTTGACAAGAGCGAAAACTACGGAATAAGCATATACGGCGTGGCAAATCTTCAGCAGTCATTCAAGGTGCTTGAGATGTTCACAAAAGAAAGCGAAGGAAACAAAGAATGAAACTTACCGACATTTCAACAATAAGACAGCTTTTTGAAAAGCACGGCTTTTCTTTTACAAAGTCGCTCGGACAGAACTTTCTGATAAATCCGACCGTCTGCCCTAAAATAGCCGAAATGGGCGGTGCAGGGAAAAATGTCGGAGCAATAGAAATAGGCACGGGTATCGGCGTTCTGACAAGGGAGCTTGCCGAGCGTTGCAAAAAGGTCGTAGCTATTGAAATAGACACGGGGCTGAAGCCCATTCTTGACGAAACGCTCGAAGAATACGACAACGTTGAGGTTATTTTTGCCGATGTTATGGAAACAGACCTGAACAGGCTGATAGCCGATAAGTTTCCCGATATGGACGTGATAGTTTGTGCAAATCTGCCCTACTATATAACCTCGCCCGTAATAATGAAGCTGCTTGAGGAAAAGCTGCCGATAAAGGCGATAACCGTAATGGTACAGCTTGAGGCGGCAGACAGGATATGTGCCGCAGTAGGAAGCCGTGAGTGCGGCGCTATCACCGCATCTATAAACTATTACGCAAAGCCGAAGAAGCTGTTTCGGGTAAACAGGGGTTCGTTCATGCCCGCCCCCAATGTTGACAGTGCGGTCATAAGTCTTGAACGGTATGAACAACCGCCGTACAAGGTCGATAACGAGCCGCTTTTCTTCGAGGTGATAAAGCAGGCTTTCGCTCAGCGCAGAAAACAGCTTGCAAATCCCGTTTCGGCATATTTCCAGATACCGAAAGCGGTGCTTGCGGAAAAGATGACCGAAGGCGGTATACCGGCTACCGCAAGAGCAGAACAGCTTACAATGGCTGAGCTTGTGAAGCTGTATGAGATTATAGACGGGTTGAAAAAGGAATAAAATTGATTGCCACGATGTAAAAAATCGTGGCTTAGTCTGTCGATAAACTGATTATTAAAGTCACACAGTGAAATATATCACCAACACCGCTTAAAACTGTTTCCATACCGACAAGCTATTAATAATTTCGTGAGTGCATCAGTGCAACTGCACTGACATTAACCTTTCAAAAAAACGCCACTAACTTAAGATATATGTACTAATATGCGGACGAGTAGCGTTAAGCGTCCCTGCATTGACAAGATATACAATGTTCAGGCGGTTATTCGAGTTTTGCCAACGCCCCAGCGGGGTAAGGGTATGGGTAAGGAAAGAGGGAGCCACGAGGGAGAAAACCTAAGGGACAGGGATAGGGGCAGCAGTCCCTCTCCCTGATCCCTTTGGTTGTCTCCCGCGTGAATAGCAGCAACGTTTTAAATGGAATAGCGAACCCGAGAAGTGCTATCCGACAAAAAGCACTATCGGTAGCCTATTATCATAGTCAGGGCTGAATGATATAACAGAAGTATATCACAATGAAAGACTTTTTCGACAGACTGTGCCACGATGTAAAAATCGTGGCTTTTCTTTTTATATTTAATAGACATTTTCTCTCATTTGTGCTATACTTTAAATAAATGTAATCTACAACATTCGCAAAGGGGGCGGCACATGAAAAAGCATATACCGGCGGCAACGCTTGCAGTGGGTATAATCGCACTGTGTGCCGTTCTCGGCGGCTGTAACGGAGAAGGGCAGACATCTTCTGCTCAGACGACCACAACCTCCGTCACAACATCGATAGCGGTAAAAAGCACCACAACATCACAGACTTCACCGCAGACCGCATCTTCAACATCGTCAATAACTACTGTAACAACAAAAGAAACAACCACAACAAAACAAACCGCATCGCCGAAAACCGAGCCGCCTGCGACAGTCGCATCCGTAACAAATCCGCCTAAGACCGACCCGCCTCAGACAGAGCCGTCACCGTCGTATATAATCACTCCGACAGCAGACGGGGTCAAGGTTTACAGCAACGGCGATGCACTTATAGACGCATCAAATTCATCGCAGGGTTATCTGATGATAAAGCTGAAAAAGGCTATGAGCGGCAGTTACAGGATACTGGTAAACGCCGATGATATAAACGTCCGCTACACGTTCCAGCTTAACAATTCGGGAAACTACGAGGTCATACCGATAACAGAGGGAAGCGGAAGCTATACCGTGAGCGTTCTTAAAGTAACAAGTGCAGGAAAAGGAACGGTAATGTTCAAGCAGGCGCTGAGCGTTTCGGTTTCCGACAGCTTCCTGCCGTTCCTCACTCCGAACCAGTTCTGTATGTATAACTCCGGTTCATCCTGCGTTGCGCTTTCATCAACGCTGTGTGGAGGAAATAAGGATACTATAGCAAAAACAGCGGCGATTTACGATTATGTAATAAACAACATCAGCTATGTTTCCACTGCCGAAAACGGCGCAAACGGCTATATTCCCGTACCCGACACAGTGCTTGCAAACAAGAGCGGAATTTGCTTTGACTATGCCTCACTTATGGCGGCAATGCTCCGCTCGCAGAAAATTCCGACAAAGGTTGTTGTCGGCTACGCAGGCGACATCTATCACGCATGGATAAGCGTGTATGTAGACGGAAGCGGTTGGATAGACGGTTATATCTATTTTGACGGAAACAAATGGAACAGAATGGACCCCACCTTTGCGGCAAGCGCAAAGGACGAAAACGATTATAAAAGCATAGTTGATTTCATATCGGACGGAAGCAACTATTCTGTGATATATTATTATTGATAAGCAAAAAATGATACGGAGGGATAAAATGAGCAAAAAGCACTACCTTTCAAACGAAGATATTTCGATACTCTGCTCCGAGCTCGCATCGGTCGTAAGCTCAGGCCTTACAATAACAGACGGGATACTCGTCATATTACAGGACGGAGAGGATAAGAACAAGGCGGCACTCCTTGAAAAGATACTCCGCTCTATAGAAAACGGCAGCAGTATAACAAGAGCATTTGACAAAACCGAAGTGTTCCCTAACTATTTTATAAAGATGCTTGAGGTCGGAGAAAGCACCGGCAGGCTTGATACCGTGCTGGCTTCTCTTGCCGACTATTACGCAGGCATAGACGAAATAAGCACCTCTGTCAAAAGTGCGATTGCATACCCTTCGGTACTGCTTATAATTGTTTTTGCTGTGATTATTCTGCTGTCGGTGTATGTGCTTCCGATATTCTCGGACGTATTCGCACAGCTCGGACTTACCTTGCCCGACAGCGCACAGTGGATAATGAGCGTTGGAGGTGTCATAAGCGATATTGCTATATTGATAATCGGAATACTCGCTTTTGTTATAATACTCGGCGTTGTGCTTTACAACTTTGTAAGGCCTTTCAGAAAAGCGGTTCTTCGTGCGGTTTCTCATACGAAAACGGCAAAAACTCTGTATGCCGCAAGATTTTCAGCCGCTCTTTCAATGACGCTTTCCAGCGGAATGGATATAGACGAATCGCTCGATATGTGCGAAAATCTGCTTGAAAACGAATATATGCGTGAAAAGCTGAGCCTCTGCCGTAAGGAAATGGCAGACGGAAAGCCTTTCGTTGACGCACTCGACAACACGGGTATGTTCTCTGCGGTCAATATGAGAATGATAAATATCGCATTCAGCACAGGTACGCTCGACAGGACTATGGCAACGATAGCGGAAAATGCGGAAAAGAAGGTTTCGGCTGTTATACAGACCTCGGTTGCCCGCTTTGAGCCTACTATGGTAATAATCATGGCTGTAGCCGTAGGCTTCATACTTCTGTCCGTAATGATACCGCTGATGAGCGTAATGACGGTCATAGGATAACATCGGTGATAATATGAAAACAAGAAATCATTCAAGTGCATTTTACATAATAAGAGATGCGGTCATTGCGGTCGCTCTTTCTGCGGCGGCTGTTGCGATTGTCACGCTGTCGATAGCCGGCAGCGAGGAAAACCGCAGGAGCGAAAATCTCAGAATAATCGAAAACGGTGTACGCAAGGCGGCGGCGGAGTGCTATGCCGTTGAAGGATTTTACCCCGATAACATCGGATACCTTATTGAAAATTACGACCTGCATATAGATAAAAACAGCTGTATAGTGCATTACAGTCCGGTTTCATCAAATATAATGCCGGATATAAAAGTAATTGCTAAATGAAACCCAACATTCAAGTCAGGAGGAAAAGATGCTCCGAAGTCGTTCAAATACGTTAAAAACGAATAAAAGCGGCGTAGATATGATTTTTGTGCTGACGGTATTTGTACTGTTCGTGTGCTGTCTGCTGGCGGCGGTGCTTGCTTTTGCCAAAGCATATAAGCATTTCGGAAGCGAGATTGAAAAGCGCTTTGATACCGCTACCGCACAGACTCTTGTGCTTCAGAAGCTCCGCAGCTATGACAGCGGTGCAGTATCCGTCGGAAAGCAGGGAGATACGGATTATCTCGGCTTTTCGGATGCGATAGACGGTGAAAGCTACATAACATATATTTACTGTTATGACGGAGAGCTGAGAGAGTTGTTTGTTGAAAGCTCCGCTCCTTTTGTTGCCGAAAACGGAAACACATTGTTCCCGGCGGATAATTTCACAGCGACCGCCGACAAAAATACGATAGACTTCACGATAACCTGTAACGGTGTGCAGACCTCATCGCACTACTGTCTGAGAAGCGGAAAGGAAGGTGTCGGATGAGCATAAAAAGACGTTCAAGAAACGGAGCATTCCTTATCGAACTGCTGACGGTGATTGCAATATTCGCCGTATGTGCGGCGGCTTGCGTGAGAGTTATCGGAATTGCGGCAAGCGAAATGAAATATGCCGAGCGTCTGTCGGACGCACAGATAAAAACAGCCGACATTGCCGAGTGCTATAAAAGCGGTGAAAGCATATCCGAGCTGTCACAGCGATATGCCGACGGCGACATCAGGATACAGCTTTCCGAAAGGACGACAGGAAACATACAGTACCTTGACATCACCGCCTCGGACGATGAAAACACATATATCACCATAACAAGTGCAAGGAGGGTTGCCTCTTGAAAAACAGCGCACGCAGTGAGAACAGCAGAAAAAGCCTGAACAGCATCGGATTGTCCTCGCTTCTTGTCATATTCGTGGTGCTGGCGTCGGTCACACTGTCGGTTATGTGTCTTATTACGGTAAGGCAGGACCTTGACAGAGCAAAAAAACTCGCCGTAACGCACGAGGAATATTACTCTGCCGACACTAAGGCGACCGAAAAGCTCGACAGCCTTTATCTCCTTCTTGCTAACGACAGTGTAACGGATATTTCTGCGGCGGCAAGGGAACTTGGCATTGAAGTGACAGGCGGGACCCGTGAAAACCGTATTCTGACATTCTCGTGGAGCGAAACCGTAAACAGCGGTAGCAGGCTTGTCTGCAAGGCGGAATACGAAAACGAAAATCTCGTCATAACAAGCTGGAAAATTATAAGCAATAACTATTACGAAGAAGAAAACTCGCTTCCTGTATGGAATGGCGAGAGTTTACCGGTATAAATACAGCCGACAGTGAAAGGATAACATTATGGAACTGATGGAAATACTTAAGAGTGCAGTTGAAAAGAAAGCCTCGGATATTTTTATTATATCGGGTCTTGCCGTGACATATAAGGAAAACGGCATTATCACCAAGCAAAACGACAATATGATACTGCCCGCAGAGGCAGAAAAGCTGATAAAAGAAATATACCGTCTTGCAGGAAGGGATATATCAAGATACGAGGAAACGGGCGACGATGACTTCTCGGTATCCGTAAAGGGACTCAGCCGTTTTCGTATAAGTGCGTACAAGCAAAGAGGAAGTATGGCGGCGGTCATCCGTGTAGTTGAATTTGATATACCCGATTACAAGGAGCTTAACATTCCGCAGGAGATCATAACCGATACAGTAGCAAGAACAAAAGGTCTTGTGCTTGTCACAGGTCCCGCAGGCGGCGGTAAATCCACAACGCTTGCCTGCATTATTGACGAAATCAACAAGCAGAGAAACAGCCATATAATCACACTGGAAGACCCTATAGAGTATCTTCACAAGAACAAAAAGAGTATAATAAGCCAGCGTGAAATAAACAGCGACAGCAAGAGTTATATTGTAGCGTTAAGAGCCTGCCTGCGTCAATCCCCCGATGTTATACTGCTCGGTGAAATGCGTGACTATGAAACGATAAGCACAGCGCTTACAGCCGCTGAAACAGGTCACCTTGTTATCTCCACTCTGCACTCGGTCGGAGCGCAGAATACGATAGACAGAATTATTGATATTTTCCCGCCGAGCCAGCAGCAGCAGGTTCGTATCCAGCTCTCTCAGCTTTTATGCTCGGTAATATCTCAACAGCTTATCCCCTGCGAAGACGGAATACTGCGTCCTGCGTTTGAAATTATGAAGTGCAACAACGCTATAAGAAATATGATAAGAGAGTCAAAGACCCACCAGATAGACACCGTTATCACAGCGTCGGGCGAATCGGGTATGTTTACTATGGACTCCTACCTTATGCATATGTACAGAAACGGTCAGATTAGCAAGAGCGAGCTTATCAAGCACGCATCTCACCCCGATATAATGCTCAGAAAAATCGGAGAAGATAAGTAAAATTTACGAAAATATAAAGTATAGTTCAGAATTTCATAAAAATAAAAAGGCAGGCTCAAAAGTGCCTGCCTGTAAACCGCATTCCACGCAAAAAAGAAAAACAGCATCACTACAACCTCTGCTGCGGTATGCTGTTTCTCATGACGGAAAGAAAAGTAAAAACGTGAGGTAGACATCATCTCAAATCTACATCTCAACCTTACGAGCATATTATGCCACATCGTGGTTACATTTCGGTTACATTACAAACAGCGGCCTGAATCACCATCGCATTTCTACTTATACGATAGTTGATTCAACATTTTGCCAAGTGAATTGTGCATTTTTACACGATATTAGTTATTTCTGTAAATGCTATTTACAGAATATAGCATCGTATTTACACAAATCGCCAACAATGCAACGCTTGTTGCATAACATCCGTCAGAAAATTTGAATTTTGCTTAAATTATTTTCACACTTTAGCGTAAAATTTCATTAAAGCACACGTTAAGACGAAAGAAAAAACAAGGAGGTGAAAAAATGCCGAATAAGATACATATTACTATGTTCGGTCAGTTTTCAATATCATACCGTGACAAGCGTCTGTGCGAAAACGAGTACAGAGGCTCAAAGATGATATTACTTCTTGAATATCTTATTGCACAGCGAGGCAGAGAAATAACCCAGAACGAGCTAATCGACCTGTTGTGGTCGGACAGCAAAAATCCTGCCAATGCGCTTAAGACGCTTGTACACAGAACAAGAGCGGTGCTTGATGAAATGATACCCGGCGGTGGTAAACTCATAGCAGGCAGTCACAGTTCATATGCCTTTATTGAAAGCGATGAATGCGTTATTGATTCGACAAAATTCAAGGAATATATAGATAAAACCGAGGACGAGTCGCTTTCCAGAACAAGACGCATAAGTATGTATAAAAAGGCTATCGCCCTTTACAACAGCGGTTATCTTGCAGGAGCTGTCGGAGAAACGTGGGTACAGCCTATAAACGTATATTTCCATGCACTTTATAATTCCGCTGTGGACAAATGCGCTCAGCTACTTTACCCTATGGGAAAATTTTCCGAAATAATAACGCTTTGTGAGCGTGCCACAATGCTTGACCAGTCCGATGAAAAAATGCACGCAAACCTTATCCGTGCCTTTGTCGCAATGGGAGATTACGAACGTGCCGCAAAGCAGTATGATTATATCCGTGCATATCTTATGGAGCAGTACGGTGCCGCACCGGGCGCTCACCTCACCGAGCTTTACGAGCTTACGGTAAAGCCAAGAAATGATGTACAGAATGATCTCGATGCGGTAATAGGCGATCTCACAGGTGATGACAGCAAGGAGCAAAAAGGAGTTTTTTACTGCCAGTACGAAATATTCAAATACATATTTCGCCTGTACAAGCGTGAAAGTCAAAGAATCGAGAGCAAGCTGTCTATCTGCCTTGTTTCTGCGGTTGACAGCAGTAAAAATGAACTTAAGGATATAAAACTGCTTGAAAAGGCAATGGATAAAATTTCGTTCAGCATAAGCAATTCGCTGAGAATGAGAGATGTATACACACGCTACAGCAGAAGCCAGTATCTGCTTTTGTTGCTTGATGCGGACAAAAGCTCGTTTGACGGCATAGAGGAACGTATTATGACAAGGTTCAGACGAAGTAAGACGATGGACAGCGTAAATGTTAAATTTGATTTCAAGGAAATATGAAATTCGCCCCTGATACAGGGGCATCAGACTGTCGAAAAACCTCTTTCGTTGATAAAAAAGGGGTCGCAGGGGCGGAGCCCCCGACAGGGACTAGGGGCGGTAGCCCCAGTAAAATCCCCCTTTCCCGGGGAAAGGGGGCAGGGGGATAGGGATAGTAAGTTAGAAGTTTGTTTCAAAAACAGACTTTTTCTACAAGCTGTTGCCCCTGATAAAGGGGCATTTATTTATGCCGATACTCGGTATCGACTTGTTAAATATCGGTTTATGTATATTTAACTTTAGCTAACAAATTGTGTAACTGTAAAGCGGTATTGGGTAATTGTTACAATTAAACTTGCTTTTAACTTACTTTACAGCGCACTTTTGTAGAACTTATGAATGGCAACGATTTCACTCGTTGACAAAATAATACAGCGATGATATAATTCAAAAAGATTTAAAATGTTAATTAAATCATACAAACATGAGGATTTTATACGAAAAAAGCTGTTGTTATAATCATTTGTGCGGCTGTAGTTATCGCTCTCGGTGTTGCAGGACTGATAATATTTATGCCCAAAAACGAGAGCATACATTTTGACCGTGAATTTATCAAGCGTGAAAACGGGCTTGTAAAGGAAGAAGGCAACACCCCTTATGGAACATCGGAGAATATTTCGATGGATGTCAGTCTGACTGCGGATAAAGATAATTTGTACAAGGCAGACGGCAGTCTGAAAATCGGTAACAGGACTGTAAATATTACAAGTGCCACAAAGGTTGAATTCGGATATTATTAAGAAGAAAATGATTCTGCAAACTCCGTTGATGTAATTTATCATGCGAGTGATACAAACAAAATAACCGTAATAATCCATGAGGGGGATTATATGGGGGTATGGTACACAAAGGAATTTATTCCGCAGTATCTTCAGGATAATTCAGCGAAGTGATTGTTTAGGAGGCTTTGATGAAAAAGACAATTGTAATTATAATATGTGTTTTAGTCTTATTGGGAGCGGTTGCGGCAGGACTTATACTGTTCCTGCCCCGCAATGAAACGATACATATTGAAAATCCGTTTGTAAAGACACACATTGCCGATGCTGAGGTTCAGGGAGATATGCCCGAAGGAACAAAGCTTGATTCCGTTATTGACATAACCGTTACCGTAAATAATGCGGGATTGTGCTGTGCAAGCGGAACGATTAAACTCGGTGAGCAGACTTTTGAGATAAATGATGTTACCGCATCGGCAGACGGCTATACACTTAGCCGAAAAGATAACGGCAGTACCGTTGCCGCATTGTATTGGCACAGAGATGACGAGAAGAATACATCGCTTATGATACACGGCGGCGATTATTACGGCATCTGGTGGTACAGCAAGGATTAAATATAATGGCGGACTGCCCGAAAAAGGACAGTCCGCCTTGTTATATATCCTGTTTTATCAGAGTGTGAAGCTGCCGCCGTGGTTTGCCTTTCTCCAGTCAACATACTCTTCGTATGTTCCCTGCCTGTCGTAGCAGCCCTTGTCGGCTATTTCTATTATACGGTTTGCGACCGTCTGTACTATCTCATAGTCGTGAGAAGCGAACAGCACGTTGCCCTTGAAGTCCGAAAGACCGTTGTTTACGGCGGTGATGCTTTCAAGGTCGAGGTGGTTTGTAGGTCTGTCAAGGATAAGAACGTTTGATTGGAACAGCATCATGCGTGAGAACATACAACGTACCTTCTCTCCGCCCGATAAAACGTCAACATTCTTGAATATATCATCGCCCGAGAACAGCATACGTCCTAAGAAGCCACGCAGATATGTTTCGGTTTCGTCCTTTGAATACTGTCTTATCCAGTCAAGGATGGACAGCTTACAGCCGTTGAAGAATGCGCTGTTATCCTGAGGGAAGTAACTTACGCTTGCGGTGCTTCCCCACTTGATAAAGCCCTCGTCCGGTTCTTCTTCACCCATCAGTATCTTGAACAGTGTGGTAACGGCAATCTCGTTATCGCCAACAAAGGCAATCTTGTCGTTTCTGCCGACAGTAAAGCTGACGTGGTCAAGCACCTTAACGCCGTCAACCGTCTTTGTAAGCCCTTCAACCTGTAAAATATCCTTGCCTATCTCACGCTCCATATCAAAGCTGATGAACGGATAACGTCTGCTTGACGCAGGCAGCTCCTCTACAGTCAGCTTGTCAATGAGCTTCTTTCTCGATGTAGCCTGCTTCGACTTGGACTTATTCGCCGAGAAACGCTGGATAAAGCTCTGTAATTCCTTTATCTTTTCTTCGTTCTTCTTGTTCTGCTGCTTTAACATCTTCTGTATAAGCTGTGAAGATTCATACCAGAACTCGTAGTTTCCGACATACATCTTGATCTTTGTATAGTCTATATCTACCGTGTGGGTACAAACGTTATTTAAGAAGTGACGGTCGTGCGATACAACGATAACCGTACCGAAATACTCCGCAAGGAAGTCCTCAAGCCAAGCCACAGCGTCAATATCAAGGTGGTTGGTAGGCTCGTCCATAAGGATTATATCAGGATTTCCGAAAAGTGCCTGTGCGAGCAGTACCTTGACCTTTTCGTTACCTGCAAGACTGCTCATCTGAGCGTACATAATACTCTCGTCAAGACCAAGGCCCTGTACGAGCTTTGATGCGTCACTTTCAGCCTCCCAGCCGCCAAGCTCGGCAAATTCGCCCTCAAGCTCGCTTGCGAGGTTTCCGTCCTCCTCTGTGAAGTCCTCCTTCGCATAAAGAGCGTCCTTCTGCTTCATTACCTCATAAAGACGGGGATTTCCCATTATTACCGTTTCCTGGACTGTGTATTCGTCATATGCGTAGTGGTCCTGCTTAAGTACCGACATACGCAGACCCTCCTGAACCGTGACCGTACCCGTTGTAGGCTCGAGCGCACCGCAGAGTATCTTTAAGAATGTGGACTTTCCTGCGCCGTTTGCACCGATAACGCCATAGCAGTTGCCGGCTGTGAACAGCAGGTTTACGTCCTTGAACAACATCTGTCCGCCGAATGAAAGACTAACGTCCGATACTGTAATCATTTTTGTTTCCTTTCTCTTTTACACTTTAAATCTTATGATTTCCGTACTTTTTCTGTTTCTCACTCCGTGTTTTAACCATATAGATTTAAGTATATCATATTGCAAGGAATAATGCAAGCAAAACCGCAGAAATAAAGGAAATTATAGCTTACAGCAGTATTATTGCACGGACAGTTCCATAGTTTCTGCGTCAAGCTCATACGTTGTCACAGAGCCGTCGTCATTCTCCGTGCCGATAATAAAGCAGGGCTTGTCTGGGTACTTGTTCTGATTTACGCTGATTACACCGTCTACCGTTATCTGCTTGTCGAGCATTACATTGATAAAAGTCCACGCCCTTTTGCTGTTCTTATTATATGTGTCTGTGATTCCGTACATTCCCGTTCCGTCGCCGAAGCCGAGCATAAAGATGCTTTTCCCTTCTCCTGCCGTATAAGTGTTTACTAAGCTATCCTCCATATCTTCGTCAAGGCTGTACACGCTTAAGCAGTCATAGCCGGTATCATAGCCGGTGGCACCGCCGTTGTTTATATTGCCGTACTTCACAAGCCGCAGAGGAAACACGGCCTTCTTGTTTCTATACGAGTCGAGATTTATAAAGCTCACTCTTCCCTCATAGGTATACGTCTTGCCGTTATCAAGATTCACGCAGACAGTTTTATCAGCATTGCCGTCCGGGTAAGAAATAAGATTTTCCGCAATAAAGCTGAATCTGTCGTCCTCCTTTTCGAACACCTGCTCCTGCGTTATGAGGTCAAATATTCTTACTCCGTTCATATCCAAAACCGCCAGCTTATCGCCGTTTCTGTTAATTCCGATGCCGTCGGCGCTTTTCTCTGTTTCAATATTGCTGAGCAGTATTTTTCCGTGAGCACCGTATATATTATATCTGCCGTCCTCATTGCCATCTCCGATTATATATCCGAAGCTTTGCAATCTGTCAAGCGTCCTGTCGCCTTTCACAAACGGAGTGCCGTCAAGGTTCAGATAGTAATTCACTGTTGCAGAGTTTTTGCCCGTTTCGTCATACATAAGCACGCTGAGCGTCACCGCCTTGCCTTCTGTTATGCAAGGACTCATATAACTCTGATCTACGCTGTTGCTCACATAGTATTCCTCATAATGACGGTTTCCGTACCTGTCTGTATAATAAAGCCTTTCGCCGTCATCTGCAACAAAAATATAATTCGCTATATTTTGCGTTATTTCGGGCGTGCTTTCATAATATGCGGCACCTGCGTAGAAATCAAGCGGCGAATAACCGTTTGCCGCACTGTTGCCGGCATTGCACATTCCGCTTATTCCTTCCATCTCCGCCTTGCCGTTGAGATCATTTACCGTTACACCGATAAGCTCGGGTGCATAGCCGTTATAATCATAGCCGTTTTTGTTATTTATGTATGTCTTAGATACAAAATATCCGTCAGGCGACACTGCACTTACAAATTCGTACTTTGCCTCAAGTGCGACCTTGCCGTCCTTTCCGATAAAGCCTGTTTTGCCGTTCTCAGCCGCCAGATAAGCCATATAACCGTTTTCCATCGGCTGAATATCATACTTAGTAGTCAGCAGTACGTTCATATCCCTGTCATAGCAGGTGAAGCTGCCGTCATCGTTTCTTATTACCACACTTCCGCTGTTTTCGCTTATTCTCGGCTTGTTTTCATACTGTGCCAACAGCTGACCGTACTTGTCATAGATATAATACTTGTCATAGTCAAAGCACATCAGCCTGTCGCCGTATGCCTTTGCGTACACGAACTTTCCTATGCTCTTTCCGTATGCCGTGTAATATTCAGCAAGGGAATTATTGTCCTTGGTTTTGTAGAAATCGTTTCCCAGAACCGTAAACGCCCTCTCGTACACCGCATATACATGACCGCTGTTCCTGTCTGCCATAGCATACTTTTTCCTGATTTTATCCTGTTTGCCCGAATCTTTTTCACGGTCGGAACTGAACGATGCAATATACAGCTTATCGCCGTATTCATTCAGATTGAAGCTTACGGAGGATGAAACCGTCAGCACAGGACAAAGCCTGTTATCGTATATCACCGTCTGACTGGGCTTATTGCTTTGTATAAGGTCGCAGGCTGTGTATTCGTTCATTGAATATCTCTCAGACGAGCCTTGCAACACCGCTTTATTACCGAACAGATCTTTTACCGCAGTATGCTCCTCCTCGCAGTATCTTATAAGCCTTGCACTGTCCGTATCAATTACCGATGCGTTGACAAGTTCGTTTTCCGTATCGGTACTTATAAGCGTTTCTCCGGGAGCTACTATTCTGCCGCTTAATGTGCGGCTGTTGCAGACGATAAAATATCCGTCATCTATACGGTAATCGCAATACTGCGGATTGTACTTTCTGTATACCTCGTTGTATGATTTTGCGTTTTTCGCTACAGGTATCATATCGCTGTAAGTATAATCCCACATATCTTCGTCCGAAGTATTGCCTGCAATCTCGGAGAAATAAAAATCCCCCAAAAACATATTCTCCCCGTCAAACCCCTCAAAGTCCTCAGGGTCGTACCAGCTATGCACAGTATCCGCAAACATCAGCTTGTCGGACGCATAGCTAAGTCTTCCTATTACGGTATTTCCGCTCATATCTATAACTGAATATTCCGTGCCGCTTTTTACATAGGCATAGCCGTCCGCATAATATCCGCTCGCTCCGTCAAACTTTGCGTCCGTCACCTTTTCGCCGTTTGTGTTGATATATCCTATTTTAGCATTATCATAAAACGGCGCAAGTCCGCAATTGAACGAGCCGAATTGATTATTGCTTTCAAACTGCTTTCCGCTTGCGGTATATCCGCAGTATTTTCCCTTTTCATAAACGCAGGCATAGCCGCTCATATCAAATCCGCTTACAATGTGCGAACCCGTTGAACACAGATATATTTCGTTTGCGTTATCGCAAAGCAGAACATCTCTGATAAAGCCCTTATCATCTCTTTTGAGCAGTACCGCACCGCTGTCGTAAGACTTTATATCGGCACCGCACAGATACTCTCCGCCGACCTGTTCAAGCGTATCGGCTTTGAGCAGCTTTGCCTTATACAGCCTGCTGTCGTCATCAATGCCGTCACAGACGATGAGCAGCTTTCCGCTTTTTGCAATGCGGTCGTAGTAGTCGGTAAGCTGTGTGCCGTCCGACGAGAACACAGCATACTCCCTTGTAAAGTCAAGCGTTGTTTCATCTTTTCTTTCCGCTTGTCTGAAGCCGATATATTTATCATCGTATATCGCCGATATTCCCGTGCCGTTTGCAAGCTCGGTCACTTTTCCGTCGGAACTGAGAAGGCTGTATATTATATCATAATAGCCCCTTCCGCCCTCAAGTTCCGGCATCATCAAAGTATACGCAAACGCATAACCGCTGTCGTTCATATCCGAGGCATAGCTGAACATTCTGCTGTCAAACGCTTTTCTTCCCCTGCTGTCGACAAATCCGACATTTCCGTTTTCGTCCGTGACCTTTGCAAGTCCCTTATCCGAAAAGCTCCCTGCAAAGCTGTACTGCGGCTGTGCTACAAACTCGCCGTCCTTTTTTATGTATCCGAACTTTCCGTCAACCGCAACGGGCGCAACGTCATTTGTATCCTCGTTAAAGGCATAAGCCGCACTGTACTGCGGTTTCAGCGTGGTGCTTCCGCTTTTGTCGGCATAGCCCCACTTCCCGTCAATGCACACGGGCGTCACCGATTGAATGAACAGCTTGTCGCCAGTGCCGTAAAGCGTTTCCGCCTTATCGCCGTACATTCCGAATATATCAAATACAAACACCGCAAGGCTTGCCGCTCCGAGTGCCAGCACACCTGCCGCACCGCCTATTATCGCACCGACAGGGCTTTTCTTCTTTTCCTGCGGTGTTTCACCCGTAAAAGCCGCACAGAACGGGCAGAATTTTACGTTTTCGTCTATTTCTCGTTTGCAATTGGGACATATTTTACTCATATTTTTTCTCCGTTATATCTGTCTTAATTTATAATCTCAGCACACTCTTTGATTTACATATCGTGCGTTCGCTTTTTCGTAAGGCTGAAGTACATTACGCACATACGAAAGACTGTCGCAGTCATTTTATATAAATGTGTCCGATTTTCACGGTGTAAATCATATTTTCCTCCAAATTACAACATCAACAGCCGTTTTTTTAGATTTGCGTTCATCATTCAACGTTCATTACTTCATTAAACTCTCTGACCACTCTTCTCAGCCCGCTGTCAATGAGCAGATTTCCTTTTGTCGCAATCTCTTTAGGTATCTCCCTGTAATACGCCTCGGCGATTCCACCGGTTATACACGCAATGGTATCGCTGTCGCCGCCTATAGAAATTGCCTTTCTTATCGCACTCTCGTAAGAGTCTGATTCAAAGAATGCTTCAAGTGCAGGCGGAACAGAATATGACGCTCTGCTGTCAAAGACATAATCTCTGCGGATTTCATCAAGCGGTTGAAATCTGTAACCGTACATTTTCTCTATTGTCCGCTTGATGCTGTCCTTGCCCTCTTGCTTTCGTGCAAGGAATACACAGGTTGCCACTGCCTTTGCACCCTTTATCGCCTCACGGTTATGGTGCGTGTAGTAACAGCTTGCCTTTACTTCCTTTAAAAGCGGTTTTAAGTCGTCAAACGCATAACCGATAGCCGTTACCCTCATCGCCGCTCCGTTTCCGTAACTTCTTTGTATATGAAGTGTGTCATTTTCCGCCCACTTTGAAAACATCTGTCCGAATCCTGCGTTACGATAGCGGCTATAATACTGCTTATAGCGAGCGGCATAAGCTTTCCGGCTGTTAAAGCCCGAATTAGCGTTCAGTAGCTTTTCTGCGACCGCCACCGTCATTACTGTATCATCGGTGAAATGACTTCCCGGTGGAAACAGCTCAAACTCTTCTGCTTTCACATTATGCAGTTCTCTTGTCGAACCGATTATATCACCGAAAATTGCTCCGAGCATACACCCTCCGATGTCACGTTAATAATAGACTTTCAGCGGTAATTGTAAATACAGTCGCTTCCCGCTTACCCAAAATATCTTATATAAATATTCTATCACAAACAAAATTTCTTCACAATAGAAAACCTGAAACTGTAACTAATTTGTAACTATTTGTTACCGTTTTGTAACCTTAGGCTCGGATTGTTATGATAAGCCCGGACCCGCCGCTTTGTTGTGCTATACTCATAAACAACAAGCCGTTTAAAATAAAATTGACAAAACGCTTGACAAAGGGAAAATTTGATTGTATAATCAATGTGTATGATATTTAAAGGCTGTGACGAGGACAGTAGTGCGGATATAAAGCCAAAGCGAGCCGACGACGGTGAGAGGTCGGTGCAGAGTTACCGTATGAATATCACCTCCAAGCTGCCCGCCGAAATTGCCGTTTAAGGCGAGAGTAGAACGGGACGTTTTTCCAACGTTAAAAGGAACGCATTTGACGGAATGACGAAACGGTGGTTATAAAGACTGTTATGAAATTATAGTCCTTATCCTTTTCGGAGGATAGGGGCTTTTTTATTTTCCGCAAACGCAAAGAATAAAATAATATGCAATGGGCTGACCCCACCCCATATAACTTCCGGCTTTTGCCGAAGAAATTTATATGACAGGGTGAATTGCAAAAACAGGAGGAGAAAAAATGTCACTTTATGAAAAAGTACCTGCCTCGGTAAATTTTGTCGAGAGAGAAAAGCAGACAGAGAAGTTCTGGCACGACAACGACATATTCCGCAAGAGCATGGAGCAGAGAAAGGGCGACAAGACCTACACATTCTATGACGGTCCGCCTACGGCTAACGGTAAGCCGCACATCGGTCACGTTCTTACCCGTGTTATCAAGGATATGATTCCGAGATACCGCACAATGAAGGGCTATGACGTTCCCCGTAAGGCAGGCTGGGACACTCACGGACTTCCCGTTGAGCTTGAAGTTGAGAAGATGCTCGGTCTTGACGGTAAGGATCAGATTGAAAAGTACGGACTTGACCCGTTCATAACAAAGTGTAAGGAAAGCGTATGGAAGTACAAGGGTATGTGGGAGGAATTCTCACGCACAGTAGGCTTCTGGGCTGATATGGACGATCCGTATGTAACCTATCACAATAACTTTATCGAGTCAGAGTGGTGGGCATTAAAGCAGATATGGGAAAAGGGTCTTTTATACAAGGGCTTCAAGATAGTTCCCTACTGCCCCCGTTGCGGAACTCCGCTTTCAAGCCACGAGGTAGCTCAGGGTTATAAGGATGTAAAGGAACGTTCTGCGGTTGTACGTTTCAAGGTAAAGGACGAGGATGCTTATATCCTTGCGTGGACAACAACTCCCTGGACACTTCCTTCAAACGTTGCACTCTGCGTAAACCCCGATGAAACCTATGTAAAGGTAAAGACAGCAGACGGCTACACATATTATCTTGCAGAGGCTCTGTGCGATAAGGTGCTCGGCGGCGACAAGCCCACAGCCCCCTACGAGATAATCGAAAAATACACTGGTAAAGAGCTTGAGGGCAAGGAGTATGAGCCTTTATTCGACTGTGCTGTTGAGATATGTGAAAAGCAGCACAAGAAGGGCTATTATGTAGTATGCGACAACTATGTAACGCTGACAGACGGTACAGGTGTTGTTCATATCGCTCCTGCATTCGGTGAAGATGACGCTAAGGTCGGCAGAAAGTATGACCTGCCTTTCGTACAGCTTGTTGACGGCAAAGGTAATATGACCGCCGAAACACCTTACGCAGGCATATTCGTAAAGAAAGCCGATCCTATGGTGCTTAAGGATCTTGATGAAAAGGGCTTGCTGTTTGACGCACCAAAGTTTGAACACAGCTATCCGCACTGCTGGAGATGCGACACTCCTCTGCTGTACTATGCAAGAGAATCGTGGTTCATCAAGATGACCGCTGTCAAGGACGACCTTATCAGAAACAACGAAACGATAAACTGGATACCCGAAAGCGTCGGCAAGAACCGTTTCGGCGACTGGCTTGAAAATGTTCAGGACTGGGGTCTTTCAAGAAACAGATACTGGGGTACTCCTCTTAATATCTGGGAGTGCGAGTGCGGTCACAAGCACGCTATAGGCAGTATCGAGGAGCTTAAGTCAATGTCTGACAACTGCCCCGACGATATAGAGCTTCACCGTCCTTATATTGATGCGGTTACGATAAAGTGTCCTCACTGCGGTAAGCAGATGAAGAGAGTTCCCGAGGTTATCGACTGCTGGTTCGACAGCGGTTCTATGCCATTCGCACAGCATCACTATCCCTTCGAGAACAAGGAAAAGTTCGAACAGCAGTTCCCTGCTGACTTTATCTCAGAGGCAGTTGACCAGACAAGAGGCTGGTTCTACTCACTGCTCGCTATCTCAACGCTCTTATTCAACAAGGCTCCTTACAAGAACGTTATAGTTCTCGGCCTTGTACTCGATAAAGACGGTCAGAAGATGTCAAAGTCAAAGGGCAATGCAGTAGACCCGTTCGAGTCACTGGCTGAACACGGCGCAGACGCTATACGCTGGTACTTCTATACAAACTCTGCTCCGTGGCTTCCCAATAGATTCCACGCAAAAGCAGTAAACGAGGGTCAGAGAAAGTACATTTCTACTCTGTGGAACACCTACGCATTCTACGTTCTGTACGCTAATATAGACAATTTCGATGCTACTAAGTATACGCTTGATGTTGACAAGCTCGGCGTTATGGACAAGTGGCTGTTATCAAGACTGAACACAGTTGTAGGTGCGGTTGACGATAACCTTGCAAACTACCGAATCCCCGAAGCCGCAAGAGCATTACAGGATTTCGTAGACGAGATGAGTAACTGGTATGTCCGCCGCAGCAGAGAGCGCTTCTGGTCAAAGGAGCTTACACAGGATAAGATAAACGCATATATGACGCTGTACACAGCGCTCGTAACCATCGCAAAGACATCTGCTCCGATGACTCCTTTCGTATGCGACGATATTTACAGAAACCTTGTCTGCTCGCTCGATAAGAACGCACCTGTAAGCGTACATCTGTGTGACTTCCCCACAGTAGATGAAAAGCTTATCGACAAGCATCTCGAGGAAGAAATGGACACAGTTCTGACCGTTGTAACGCTCGGACGTGCCGCAAGAAATGCCGCTAACATCAAGAACAGACAGCCTATATCAAAGATAATGGTAAAGGGCGACAAGACGCTTGAGCCTATGTATGCCGATATTGTCAAGGATGAGCTTAACATCAAGGAAATCAGCTTTATAGATAACACCGACCACTTCACAAGCTACACCTTCAAGCCCCAGCTTAAGACGCTCGGCGCTCGTTTCGGCAAGCAGATAGGCGAGGTCAGAACAAAGCTCGCTGAGGTTGACGGTCAGAAGGCTATGAACGAGATCCGTGAAACAGGCGCTATGACGCTTACACTTTCAACAGGCGATGTTCAGATTGCAAAGGACGACCTGCTTATAGACGAGCATCAGAAGGAAGGCTATGCGGTAGTGACCGACAGAGGCTACACGGTAGTTCTTGACACAACGCTTACACCCGAGCTTATCGAAGAAGGTAATGTAAGAGAGATTGTGAGCAAGATTCAGACGATGCGTAAGGACGCAGGCTTTGAGGTTATGGATCATATCGTTATCTACTGCGACGGCAGTGACAAGGTAGCCGAGATACTGACACGCAACAAGGACAGCATCTCAGAAGATACTCTTGCTGACGATATAGTGACCGGCAAGACAGACGGATTTACAAAGGAACAGGATATAAACGGCGAGAACGTAACTCTCGGCGTAAAGAAAGTATGAGTTTTAAACAGACGCTGACAAATCTTTTCGGACACAATGCAGTTAAAAAGGCACTGATATGGGTGCTGGTCGTGGCTGTTGCGGTTATAGTCGTGGTTACGCAGTTTGCTTTTCCCGTAAAGGCACAATATGCGTACACACGGCTGTACAGCTACAGCGGACAGAGCTTTGACAATATGATAAAAAACGTATATGATAAGCTGAAGGACGGCACTCACCTTGACAGTGGATCTACAAGCAAGCTGCTGAGCGACACGGATTTTGATATGACAAAATCCGAAAACTATCTGCGTGTTGAGATGGTGTTTGATTTTACAAACATCGGTATGTATAAAATAAGCAACATACAGTTCTCTATTGACGATATACCGTATGACAAACAGGCTTTTGTACTGAAGGAAACAAACATTTCGTCAATAGACCGTTTCAACAGCAGTAAGGTTTCGCTCATATTCGTTATCGACAGGTCTGGACTTACAAACGAGGAAATAACAAAGGCTGTAAGTTCGCTCAAGATAAGCTACAAGTTCGACCGCCCCGAACTTTTCTCATCGGGCGGAGAAATAACACTGCCCGAAACCGTACTACTGCCGTTTGACGAAGCAAAAACAGGTGGTTGAGTATGGCGGAAATTCTCAGTAAAATATCCCCGAAGCACAAAGGCGTGCTGTGCATTATCAGCTCCGCCTTTTGCTTTGCTTTTATGGGTGCTTTCGTAAGGCTGGCAGGCGATCTGCCGTCTGTACAAAAGAGCTTTTTCAGAAATCTTGTCGCTTTCATATTTGCGGCGGCGATACTGATAAGGCAGAAAGGCTCGTTTCTGCCGCAGAAAAAAAGCAACATCGGCGCACTGCTGATACGCTCGGTATGCGGAACGCTCGGAATACTCTGCAACTTCTATGCGGTAGACCATCTGGCATTATCCGATGCGGCAATGCTGAACAAAATGTCGCCGTTCTTCGTTATCGTATTTTCGGCAATGTTCCTTCGGGAACGCACAAATTTAGTGCAGACGTTCGGTGTAATAGTCGCATTTGCAGGAAGTCTGCTTATAATAAAGCCGAGCCTTGCAAATCTGGAGCTTGTGCCGTCACTGCTCGGTTTTCTCGGCGGTATGGGCGCAGGTGCGGCTTATACGGCGGTAAGGTGGCTTGGCATCAGAGGCGAAAAAGGACCTTATATCGTGTTCTTCTTCTCAGGCTTCTCCTGCCTTGTAACATTGCCGTTTTTACTGTTCGATTTTCACGTTATGACCTGGCAGCAGTGGCTCGTCCTGCTTGGTGCCGGACTTGCGGCGGCAGGCGGTCAGTTCAGCATCACAGCGGCATATAAATTTGCTCCTGCAAAGGAAATATCGGTATACGATTATTCGCAGATAATCTTTTCGGCACTGCTCGGATTTATCTTGTTCTCACAATTGCCGGATATATGGAGTTTTATCGGATATGTAATAATATGCGGCGTAGGCGTTGCGATGTTCATATACAACAACCGCAGGGATAAAAATCCTTGACGGAAAATTAAGAACTATTAACAGAAAATATTGACACCGGTGTACTGATGTGGTATACTGACAAAAGATACACAAGTAAGGAAAGTGTGTCACTTATTGAAAAAAGAGGTATGTTATTATGAAAACAGCAGCACAGGTATTTATAATCATCGGTATGGTTTTTGGATGCTGGATGATACTTCCGCTTATTTTCGGCGGTATTGCATTAAGCCAGATGAGCAAGGGACAGAGACCTTCAACAGGCATAAGCGTATGCGTTCTTTTATTCTGCAATATGATAGGCGGTATCCTTCTTCTTTGCGCAAAGGACGAGGACTTCTACAAGCCCGGTACAAACTACGGCTACAACCCCAACATGAACAACGGCTACAATCCCAACATGAACAACGGTTATAACCCCAATATGAATAACGGCTACAATGCCAATATGAACAACAACGCTTATAACCCCAACGCAAACACAGGTTACAGCAACGCAAATTACGCTACGCCCATTAACAACACTACTGCAGACACCACAAACAACAACTTCAACAATAACGGTATTCAGCAGTAAGACCAAAGATAAATAAATCAGCTGTGACGGAAAGTAATATTCCGTCACAGCTTCTTTTTATACATATAAATCAACCGCAGTTTTCACTGCGGCTGAAATTATTGTTATATATTCTCTGCTATCTTGTCGCCCATCTCCGAGCAGGACAGCTTTGTCATACCCTCGCTCATGATGTCGCCTGTACGGAAACCGTCCTTCAACACCTTGCTTACTGCATTTTCAACTGCGTCAGCTTCCTTCACCATATCAAAGCTGTAACGGAGCATCATTGCGGCTGAAAGTATGGTAGCTATCGGGTTTGCCTTGTTCTGACCTGCAATGTCGGGAGCAGAACCGCCGCTCGGCTCATACAGACCGAACTTTGTTTCGTTCATGCTGGCAGAGGGAAGCATACCGATAGAGCCTGTAATCATGCTTGCCTCGTCCGACAGAATATCACCGAACATATTTTCCGTTACCATAACGTCAAACTGTGCAGGATCCTTTACAAGCTGCATTGCGCTGTTGTCAACGAGCATATGCTCAAGAGTAACCTCGGGATAATCATTTGCCACTTCGGTAACGACCTTTCTCCACAGCCTTGAAGAATCAAGAACGTTAGCCTTGTCAACGCTTGTTACCTTCTTTCTTCTCTTCATCGCAACGTCAAATGCCTTGATTGCGATTCTGCGGATCTCGTCCTCGCTGTATGTAAGCGTGTCGGTAGCTGTCATAACGCCGTTTACTTCTTCGGTCTTTCTTGCACCAAAGTAAAGACCGCCGGTAAGCTCACGCATAATGAGCATATCAAAGCCCTTAGCGCTTATCTCTGTCTTTAAGGGGCAAGCTCCTGAAAGCTCCGGATAAAGCAGGCAGGGACGAAGATTTGCAAACAGTCCGAGCGCTTTTCTTATACCGAGCAGACCTGCCTCGGGACGCAGATTTGCAGGGAGCTTATACCACGGCGATGTTGTCGTATCACCGCCGATAGAGCCCATAAGCACAGCGTCTGACGCTTTGCAGGCGGCTATTGTTTCATCGGTCAGCGGTACGCCGTTTGCGTCAATTGAGCATCCGCCCATAAGAAGCTGTGTGTAGTTGAACTTGTGACCGAACTTTTCTGCCACCTTATCAAGCACCTTCATGCTTTCGGTAACTATCTCAGGACCTATTCCGTCGCCCTTTATAACGGCAATATTCTTTTCCATAGGTAATATCCTTTCTCTGAGCTTAAAGCTCTATTTTGTATAAAGCGGATTTTCCCTCCGCCTTTTCAAAGCCGAATCTGACAAGAAATCGTACTGCGTCCTCGCTGTCGGGGGTCGCTACGGCATACTTATATCCGCAGGCACGCATTGTTCTGAGCGTGTGGTTCAGCAGTTTTCTGGCAACGCCGTAATGCCTTTCTTCCTCGCAGACAAACAGCTTCTCCAGTCTGACCTCTTTGTTCAGGCTGTCGGGTATTTCTGTTGTTATGCAGACAGCAGACAGCACATCATCCGTATAAAGTCCGAAGCCGTGCATTCCGCCCGATTTATTGTTAAAACCCTGCTCTTGCAGTTCGCTGTCCGATAACGCTTTTATATCTACCCTCATAGCATAACGCTTTCTGCGGTCTTACTTCTTTAAGGAGTTCAGCAGACCGCCCTTGTTGATTATATCCTTGATGAATTCGGGGAAAGGCTCAGCCTTGTATGTACAGCCCTTAGTCACATTTGTGATAACTCCCGTATCAAAGTCAACCTCGACCTCGTTGCCGTTCTCAATATCCTTGGCAGCCTCGTCGCACTCTAAGATCGCAAGTCCGATATTGATAGCGTTGCGGTAGAATATTCTTGCAAATGTGCTTGCGATAACGCAGGAAATTCCGCTTGCCTTGATTGCGATAGGTGCGTGTTCTCTTGAGCTTCCGCAGCCGAAATTCATATTAGCGACTATAATGTCGCCGTCCTTTACATTCTTTACAAAGTCCTTGTCTATGTCCTCCATACAGTGACTTGCAAGCTCCTTGTGGTCGGCTGTATTAAGGTATCTTGCAGGAATGATAACGTCGGTATCAACGTTGTCACCGTATTTGTGTACTGTACCGTGTGCCTTCATATATGTCTGTCCTTTCTTATATTTCAAAATCTACGCAGCTGCGTCTTGCCGTGTAAGGCCTTACCGTGCTGTCGGCTACCTTAACGTGTTCGGGGTGGGTGGAATAGCCCTTTAACGCTTCTGCACTTTCGAATGTGCTGTCAAGCATAAGGTCGCCCGTAGAAGAGCCGAGAATATCGGTTATAACCTTTATCTCAAGAAGTCCGTCTATCTTACCTGCGAGCCCTTCAAGCCCCTGCTTTATAAGACGGCATCTTTCCTTCTTTTCTGCAGCCGAAAGCTCGTCCTTCAGGTTCCAGATTATTATATGCTTTACCATATTCTCACCTTACTTTATGCCTGTTATCTTACCTGCTATAGCACTTGCCGCCGCAACTGCCGGGCTTGCAAGATAAACCTCGCTGTCAACGTGTCCCATTCTTCCTACAAAGTTTCTGTTTGTGGTGGAAATAGCACGTTCTCCTGCCGCCAGTATACCCATATGGCCGCCAAGGCACGGACCGCAGGTAGGAGTAGAAAGCACACAGCCTGCATTTACAAATATTTCTGCAAGACCTTCCTTTATGCACTGAAGATATACCTTCTGAGTGCCGGGAATTACGATACATCTTACGCCCTTTGCAATGTGCTTGCCCTTGAGAATCTCAGCGGCGATACGCATATCGCTTATTCTGCCGTTTGTACATGAACCTATAACTGCCTGGTCAATCTTTATATCCTCTGTAATCTCGTCAACGGTCTTTGTGTTTTCGGGCAGATGAGGGAATGAAACCGTCTGCTTTACGGTTGACAGGTCAATGTCGATAACTCTTGAATATACAGCGTCCTCGTCAGCCTTGAATATATCAAAGTCACGGTCTGCTCTTTCCTTCATATATGCCATTGTTATCTCGTCAACTTCAAATATACCGTTCTTTGCGCCGGCTTCAATAGCCATATTGGCAATGCAAAGTCTGTCGTCTATTGAAAGGCTCTTTAAGCCCTCGCCGGTAAATTCCATAGACTGATAAAGTGCGCCGTCAACACCTATCATACCGATTATGTGAAGAATAACGTCCTTGCCGCTTACATACTTGTTAAGCTTTCCTGTCAGATTGAACTTTATAGCGGAGGGAACCTTAAACCACGCCTCGCCTGTTGCCATACCTGCCGTCATATCGGTCGAGCCTACGCCCGTTGAGAATGCGCCGAGTGCGCCGTATGTACAGGTGTGGCTGTCTGCTCCTATGCACAGCTCACCGGGGCCTATAAGACCTTTTTCGGGAAGAAGTGCGTGTTCGATGCCCATTTCGCCTACATCGTAATAATTTGTAATATCGTACTTTCCTGCGAACTCTCTGCACTGCTTGCACTGAGTAGCCGCCTTAATGTCCTTGTTCGGTGTGAAGTGATCCATTACAAGAGAAATCTTATCCTTGTTGAATATGCCGCCGAAGCCTGCCTTGTTGAACTCGTTTATCGCAACTGGGCTTGTAATATCGTTACCGAGTACCATATCCAGCTTTGCTCTTATAAGCTGTCCCTCTCTTACGCTTTCAAGTCCTGCGTGCTTTGCCAGTATCTTCTGGCTCATTGTCATGCCCATGTGTTTGTCCTGCCTTTCTTCTGCCGCTCGTTACAAGCTGTGCCTTATGATTTGTTTACGTTAATCACGTTCAAGTGCCGAAATACCCGTTCTTACAATCTCTTTTACTCCGTAGGGCTGGAGAAGTCCTATGAACGAATCTATCTTTTCGGGTTCGCCCGTAAGCTCAAGCATAAGCCTGCTCTCCGCTACGTTTACGACCTTCGCTCTGAAAAGATTTGCAATCTCTATCACAGGCTGACGTGACGCAGGGCCGTTGCCGACCTTCATAATGATATGCTCACGGCATACAGCGTTATGCAGTACCTTGACCTCCGATACGTCATAGAGCTTGCGGAGCTGTTTTACCAGCTGTTCCATCACGCCCTCGTCGCCGTCTGCAACTATTGTCATACGGGAAATGCCGAGGTTTTCGGTTTCCGCAACGTTAAGACTTATTATATTATATCCTCTGCGGCTGAACAGACCCGTTACTCTGCCGAGTACGCCGATGCCGTTGTTTACGCAGACGGAAATTACGTTTCTCTCTGTCATTTTTCTGCCTCCGTTCAGTCGTCGATTTCTATCTCAAGGATAGGCTCAGTTATGGATTTTCCTGCCGGTACCATAGGAAGAACGTTTATATCCTTGTCTATTCTCGCCTCGATAAGCACGGGGGCTGTCTTTGAAACCTCAAGAGCCTCACGCAGTATCTCCTCGCACTTGTCCTCGCTGTCTATAACAAACGACTTTATGCCAAACGCTTCTCCGAGCTTCATATAATCTGTAGGACGGTCAAGCGTCGTCTGTGAAAATCTCTTGCCGTAGAACAATCTCTGCCACTGACGTACCATACCGAGAACGTTATTGTTGATAACAAGCTCAACTACAGGTATATTGTGCTTTGACAGCGTTACAAGCTCGTTTAAGTTCATATGGAAGCTTCCGTCGCCTGCAATGTTTACAACCGTCTTGTCGGGGTTGCCGCACTTTGCGCCGATAGCCGCACCAAGTCCGTAGCCCATAGTGCCAAGACCGCCGCTTGTTATAAGCTGGTGAGGGTGCTTATATGCGTAATACTGAGCCGCCCACATCTGCGACTGACCTACCTCGGTTGCGATAAGCGCCTCGCCGCCTGTCAGCTTGTCAAGCGTTTCTATAAGGTGCTGAGGGGTAAGAGTAAGCTCGTCTGTGCCTTTCTGCCTGCACTCGTACTGCTTCTCCCACGTCTTTATTTTGCCCATCCAGCCGCTGTGCGACTGCTGAGGAATTAGCTTTATCAGCTTTTTCATAACATCTGTGCTGTCGCCGATAACCTGATGATAAACCTTTATGTTTTTGTTTATTTCAGCAGGGTCAATGTCTATATGAAGTACCTTTGCGTCGGGGGCGAAGGTCTGAGGATTGCCTATTACTCTGTCTGAGAATCTTGTGCCGATACCGATGAACAGGTCGCAGTTCTTTATTGCCTCTGCCGCTGTCTTTGTTCCGTGCATACCGAGCATACCCATATATCTGCTGTCGGTTTCGTCAAAGCTGCCCTGACCCATAAGCGAAGATGATACAGGAGCGTCAATAAGCTCTGCAAAAGCCTTTAATGTCTTTGCTCCGTCCTCGCCGTAGATACCGCCGCCTGTATAAAGGAACGGACGTTCAGCGTTCTTTATCAGCTCCGCCGCCTTTGCTATACAGCCGTCCTGGTGCATTGTAACATTTACCGTATACGGCTTTAAGGGCTTGTTTGCAAAATCCGCCTTCTGCGCCGTTATATCCTTGGGAACATCGACAAGAACAGGACCCTTTCTTCCGCTTCCTGCTATGTAGAAAGCCTCACGCAGTGTATCCGCCAGCTTGTTTACATCCTTTACGATGAAGTTATGCTTTGTTATCGGCATTGTGATGCCTGTTATATCAACTTCCTGGAAGCTGTCAAGGCCTAAAAGCGAACAGGCAACGTTGCCCGTAATAGCCACCATAGGCACACTGTCCATATAAGCCGTTGCGATACCTGTTACAAGGTTTGTCGCACCCGGACCCGACGTTGCTATAACAACGCCCGTCCTGCCTGTAGAACGTGCGTAGCCGTCAGCCGCATGGCTTGCGCCCTGCTCGTGTGCCGTCAGAACGTGATGTATTTTGTCGCTGTAATTGTATAAGCTGTCGTAGATGTTCAGAACTGCGCCGCCGGGATAGCCGAAAACGGTGTCAACGCCCTGCTCTATCAGACATTCGCAGATTATATCTGCACCCGTCAGATTTCTCATTTCTTTCATTCCTTTTTCTTTACACTCAGATTATTTATAATAACGGATAAAAAATCCTATCGTTTTATTTTAACACTATACAGCGTTTTTGTCAATGGCGAAACCGCATCATAAAGCAATAAAAGGACACCTCCCGATGTCCTTTTTATTATCGTCACGCTTTTTGTACCGTGCCGTCTTTTATCGACAGCACGCATACAGCCGTGCAGCATATTATATTTACCGCAAGAGTAATAATGCAAAGGTAAATGCCGACTCCGAAGCTTGCTATGTTGATTTTTATACTCGATATTATAATAAGCTCAATTGCAAGTGCCGCTACCGATGCTACAACCGACAGAATCCTACATACTGCCACAAACTTTCTGCTTTGCCATCCGACAAATGCAAAATACAGCTCAAAACCCAAACAAAGTGCAATTGCTACCCAACTGCCGCCTGCGATAAATGCAAGTCCCTCTTGAACTTTAACTCCATTCATATTACACCACGGGAGCAAAAATCCGATTGCGTGAACAAGTAATGTTATTGCTCCGATCGTGATAAAGATGTTGGTTTTGCGTGTGTTGGTATTCATGATGCCTCCTCCGTAAAATTAAACATATCAGTATTATATCACAAATCAAATCGGCGTAAACCGATACGGCGGTACGCCGTACTTTTGCATGGGATAAACCGCATCAGCGATTTATCAGTCTGAGGTTATTATATCACAATATATCGTCACTGTCAATTATATAAAAAGGACACCTCCCGATGTCCTTTCGCAATAATCTTAATGTATCTCCACGCCGGTGAAGTAATGCTGTAAAATTTGCTTATATGTGTAGCCGTTTTCAGCAAGAGCCTTTGCGCCGTACTGCGACAATCCCACGCCGTGACCGTGACCGTAGGTCGTAAAGATGAACTTGTCGCTACTTTTGTCGTATTTCAGATCAAAAGCCGCACTTTTCAGCGAATAACCGAGTACCTTTTCTCTTATCGTTCTGCCGTCTATTGTCTTGCCGTTTGCCTTTGTCATACCGCCGACAGAAATTGACGTTACCCAGCCGTGTTCCCTGTTATCAAGTCTTGAGTTTATCTTGAACCACTTTGACGGGTCGCCTGTGAGCGCTATTCCGAGTGTATTCTGCACAGCATTCTTTATATAATCCGAAGAATAGCTGTCGGTACTGCCCCAGTTAGGGTCGGTCGTCTTGTCAAGAGGACAATCAACGCTTCTGAGATACGGATAATCAACGCCCCATACATTCTCGGCACTGTTGGTATAGCCGCACGAGGACGCAAAGAACGAACACTGTATCATCTCGCCGTTATAGTAGATTGCTTCACCCAGCACCTCGTCAACCAGCTTGTATATCCTGTCATATACGTCGGTCTTTAGAGCAACATCCGGTGCTATAGTTTCATCTCCGGTTTGCTTTCTCAGATTGTTTTTCTTCTTTATATATGTGTATTCCGCTACTGCCTGTGCTTTTACCGCTTCATCAGGGAACTCGTTCCATATCTCACCGACTACCGCCCTTGCAATTATCTCTCTTGCGCCTGCCGTGTAATATGTACCGGTCACCTGATCGTATACAGTGAACTGCTCCTCACCGCTGTTATCGGGCGTCGGTGTCGGCGCAGATGTTGTTTCAGCCGTTGTGGTTTCCGGTGCGGCAGTTGTTACCACTGTGGTGGTTGTGGCAGTTGTTGTTTCGGGGATTATAACGGTATTATCCGCCGCAGGTGTGGGTGTGCGTTTTTTTACCGTAGTTGTAGATGTGGTCGTTTCCGCCTTGGTGGTTGCTGTAGTCTGTGCCTTTACATCGGCAAGTGTAGGTTTTTTGTCGTCTTGCAGCTTAATTGTTGTAGTTTCGGGAGTTTTTTCGGTTTCGGCAGATGTTGTCGCTTCAGGGATAGATACCTCTATCTCTCTTTCATTGTCTGCGCTTACATGAACGACCTGAACTATTCCGAACAGGTAAATGTATACGCAGGATATAACGAGAGCGAGCAGTATCTTTCCTATTGATGCCTTCTGCATTAAATTCCTCCTTTATGTTACAGTTTCCGCTTTCTTTTTATCAGTCGGAGCTTTCCGTCTTGAACGAACTATCCTTCTTGAAGCCTTCTATCCACGCAGGATCCCAGTACCTTCCGCTCCATTCCTTACCGTAATAGTAAAGCTCTCTTATCGTCCGGCACTGCTTCGTGTCGGGGTTACGCTTGAAGCTTTTTATCTGCTCGTCTGTAAACGAATCCGACTCGCCGTCACGAACCTTTCTCGCAACAACAACGATACGCATATCGTAAAGACCTACCTCGAACTCGCAGGTGGACAGCGTAAGGAACTTATCGCCGTATTTCATATCAACGCCGGTGAAGAATTCGCTCCTGTCAAGGCATTCGGACGTGAAATAATTGAATTCATCCCTGTTTGCAAAATTCAGTATGGCGGGATAATTGAACACGTCGCCGTATTCCTCCCTCGTATTGATAAGCATTACAGAGAATATCTTGTATTTTGCCTTTTCGTACAGCGTATTGAACTCGATTACAGGATGCTCTTTCAGAAACTCGAGGCTCTTGTCAAGGTCAACTCGTCTGTACTCGGTTATTTCGGCAAAGAAGTTTTCGGTACGCAGGTTATGACCGTAAAGAATCGTATTTGCGGACGTTTCGCCTGTATTCTTGAATTCGTTCTCATAATCCGCAAAAATAGTACCGTTCTTACTGTAATTGCCGTAAAAATCCTTTTCAAGATAGTCGGTATTGTTTTCGCCCTGTACTACAGGATAGTTTACATTTATACCCTTTATGCTCAGCCAGCCTACAAAATCGTTGTTTATCGCATAAAAAGGCGCATATTCGGTGTTTATGGCTTTTTCGGGAAGCTCGGCTATTTCCTCTGCGGTCGGCTCGTGGTTTCCCAGCTGTAATATGCTGCTCTGATACTCGTTTCTCTGCCTTTCAGGCTCGAACATATATTTATCAATGATTATAAGCACTGCCCCGCAAAGAGCGACTATCGAAACAAGGAAAACTATCTTTCGGATAATCTCGCCTACGCTGTCGCCTTTCCACGGGATAAGGCCCTTGACAATGGCTAATGCGGCATTTTCCTTTTTCTTTTTCTTATTTTTCTTCTTATCTGTGGTCGATACTACGACCGATTTATAATCAGGCATCTTCTAACCTTCCTTTTGCTGTGATAATTACCATAGGAATACTCTGTCAACTGCTCTTCTTCGGCTTATAGCCTTTTAAAAGCGCAGGATCCCAGTTCCTTCCGCCCCACGAACCGCCGTATACGCTGTACCAGTAATCATAATAAAGCGGATCGTAATTGATGATCGTCTTGGATACATCCACCGTAGGATCTTCTCCCTCACGCACTCTCCTTGCAAAAAGCACATATCTTATATTCTTGCTCTTTCCGAAAGGAAAATCGCAGGTTGACAGTGCAATCACCTCATCGCCGTATTTCAGATCGACCTGCGGTGTATATATAAAACTGCGGTCAAGGACCTTTGCATAGTAATCAATAAATTCTTTTTTATTCTTGAAAGTATATGCAGCCGTATAGTAGAATACTTCACCGTCTGCTTTTTCGACATTTACCTGCATCATCGCAAATATCTTATACAGGCCCTTTTCATATATTGTGTCAAACTGTATGACAGGATGCTCGTCATACATCTCTCTGCCGTAGTAGAGAACATCAAACTTGTTTACATCACGGAAAAAAGTTCCGTTTGACATATTGTGACCATACAGCAGGATATTCGGTGAACGGTAATCACTGCCGATATGTGCGCAATAATCCGCCGTAACACACCCCGAAAAGCTGTATTCCTTATCGAAGTCGTGCGTCAGATAATACATATTCTTATCATACACTTCTCCGTAATCAATCGGCTTTTTCGGGTCGAACCCTTTTACGTGCATAACAGGATAATCGACATTGGTGCCTTCTATTTTCAGCCAGCCTGCCATATCGTGATTTTTTTCATACATCTCACGGTATTCAGGCAATATTGACGGCTTTTTCTTTTCCGTAACAACCGGCTCTGCAGGTATATCGACATCAAGCGTACAGGTATAATCCAGCATATTCGGCGGCAAAGGCGGCTGTGTCAGCTTCATTATCAGCATTACGCCGACAACCGCAAGCCATACCACACAAGCACCGAGTGCCACCCACAGCACCTTGCCGCTTATGACCGGCTGTTTTGCCGTTTTTGTTTCATTCTGTTCTTCCAAAGCCACACCGCCCCGCGCAACGGCAGGCGACAATATCAATAATCATATCCGTCGCCGTTGTTATAATCATATATTCCGTCACTGTCGTTTATGTCGTCAATAAACGTGTAACCGTCCCTTTCCGCATCTTCTGCTGTATAGCTGAGCAGCTTTCTTCTGTCCCAGTTGCTCTGTGACCAGTCATATCCGCCGCCGATATTATCATATACCCACTGCCAACGCTTTACATAAGTGTTCACCTTAGCCTTGCTTACATCGACATAGGTGCTTTCACCGGGACGTACCTTTCTTGCAAATATCGCAAGACGCACATTGTCCATATCCGAGCGGAAAGGCCAGTAGCAGGTAGAAAGTGTCAGTATATCGTCGCCGTACTCTATATCTACATCGGTGAAAATATCGCTTCTGTCCATAAGATCAATTATAAAATGATTGAAGTCGTCACGGGAAGTAAAGTCGTGCTTGTTATTGTAATTATAGTACACTTCACCGTATTCTTCATAGATATTGAAAAGCCCTATGCCGAATATCTTCCACTCTGCTTCTTCATAAAGGGTATTGAACGTTATGGTCGGATGATCCTTGTAGAACTGCATTGACGGCGCATCATAGCTGTCATAAAGCGTTCTCCAGTATTCACTTAGGCAGGCAAAGAACGTGCCGACAGCCATATTATGACCATAAAGCACCATATTGCCCGAATTTCCATCCGGAGAAACCACACAGTTGCAGTCCATCATTACAGAACCGCTCTTGCTCTTTTCTCCGTAGAAATCGTGCGTGAGATAGTAGTCATTGTCTTTTCCTTTTACAACAGGATAATCAATCGCCGTACCGTCTATTTTGAGGTACCCTACCGTATCGGGATTTATTTCAAGCAGCTTCTTGAACGAGGGAAGTATTTCCTTGCTTGCACCGCCGCTGTTTCCGTCGGGAATATATATGTTTGATATTCCCTGACTTCTCCACTGGTCACGGAACATCATAAATACGTCCGAAACAAGCGGTATAGCCGTGGCAAGAAATACAATCAGTGCGATTATAAACACCAGTTTTCTGATGACCGCCGCCACACTGTCGCCTTTCCACGGGATAATTCCCTTGATAAGCCTTTTCCAAAAACCCGGCTTTTTTGCAGCCACACCGTTACGGCGTGGATACTTTTCCATGTATGTTGTCATTTATGCTCCTTATATTTAATGTGACCGGGCTTAGTGTCAGTCTGTCTTATCCGGGAAGGAATAGTTGTCACGCTTTGCGTCTTCCGCATCGTAGCTTAACAGCTTTCTTCTGTCCCATGTGCTTTGGAACCAGTCATATCCTCCGCTTACTTTGTCGTATACCCACTGCCAGCGCCTTACATAAGGATTTCCGACAGCCTTTTCCACATCAACGCTGTCGCTTTCACCTTTCCTTATCTTCCTTGCGAATATCGCAAGTCTTACTGTGTCACCACTGCCCTCGTAAGGCCAGCAACACGTTGAAAGCGTAAGAATATCATCGCCGTATTTTAAATCGACATCGGTGAAAATATCGCTTCTGTCCATTATATTTATGATATAATCGTTGAAATCGTCTTCGGAGGTGAAATCACGCTTTTGATTATATTCATACACTTCTCCTCTTGACTCGGCAACATTGAATATGCCGAAGCCGAAAACCTTCCACTCCGCCTGCTCGTATAATGTATCGAATCTTATAACGGGATGCTCTTTGTAGAAAGACTTGCTCGGCTCGTCATACGAATCGTACATTGTGCGCCAGTATTCGTTCAGCGGTGCAAAGAATGTGCCTACCGCCATATTGTGACCGTACAGCACCAGATTGCCCGAGTGACCGTCAGCCGTCACTTTGTTGCGGTAATCCATCATTACCGTACCGCTACGGCTTTCGTTCTTATAAAAGTCATGGGTAAGGTAATAGTCGTTATCGGTTCCCTTTACAACGGGATAATCCACAAGAGTACCGTCTATCTTTATATATCCCACTGTGTCGGGATTTATTTCAAGAAGTTTCTTGAACGAGGGAAGTATATCCTTATTATTTTCGGGAACATCCGTATTGGCATCAAGCTGATACATCTGCGAAATACCCTTGCTTACCTGCTCATCCTTGTACATAGAAAGTATATCCGCAAGAAGCGGTATAGCTGTCGCCAGAAAAACTATAAATGCCACTATAAATATAATTTTTCTTATTACAAGTCCGGTATCGTCGCCTTTCCACGGGATAATGCCTCTTACAATGCGGTAAAAGAAGTTAGGTTTCTTCTCTGTTTTTGCTGTCACATCAGCGTTTGCTTCTTCGGCTAATTCGGCGCTTTTTTCTTCAAGTGCCTCCTGACCGTCCGACATTTCATCGGCGCCCGAAAGCTCGTCTATCGTGCTTTCATCGTCGACCGGTATATGTTCGGCGGCGGTATCGGCTTCGTCCGCACTGACTGCGGCCTGTTCGTCTGACATCTCATTTTCGCCCTCCGGCGTAACGCCTACCGAGTTCTCTTCAAGCGCCGCTGCGTTTGCTGTCTTTCTGTCAATATCTGCGATTATCTCATCAACAGACATACCGCCTGTATCATTTTCAAATTTGTTATCGCTTTCCATAACAGTCTCCTTGCTTGTGTGTTTTCTCTTGCTCTTATTATATGTTTTCGGCAACCCACTGCAAAGCGGTAAGCACCGTGTTTTTTCTTATATATTCTCTTGCGTTTTCGTCTTTTGCAAGCATTGGGTCGGTAAAAGCAAGCCGTGCCTGCGTGTTTCCTGCCACGCTCAGCCCGATATATACAGTACCGACAGGCTTGCCCGGCTCAGCTCCCGTAGGACCTGCTATGCCTGTTACCGATATTCCTATATCGCTTCCTGCCGTCTTTCTTACCCCTTCAGCCATAGCCGCTGCGGTTTCGGCGCTGACAACACCGTATTTATCTATTATTGCGGCAGGTACGCCTATAAACCGCTCCTTTGCGCTTATGGCATAGGTGCAGATGCTCATATCCATTACGGCTGAAGAACCGCTTACGGAAGTTATTGCGGCACTGATAAGACCACCCGTACAGCTCTCCGCACAGGCTATTTTCTTTCCCTTGCTAACTAATAATTGTACTACATTTCCGGCGGTTTTGTCAATATAGAGCTGAAGCTCTCCGATACGGCTCATAATGCCACATCTCCTTTAAAAAATCAAGGCTTATTCCTGTTCTTCCTTGCTCTCGATTCTGAACAGCTTTACCGTTGTACCCTCTACAGCCTTTTCTATGAGAGGCGCAAAGTCAAACGACTGCTCAGCCTTTATGGCCTCGTCAAATACAGGGCGTGTCTTGGGGTGCTTCGGCGTAAATACCGTACAGCAGTCCTCATAAGGCAAGGTCGATGTTTCAAACGTATCTATCTTTCGTGCTATATCTATAATTTCCTTCTTATCCATACCGATAACAGGGCGGAATACCGGATATTCTGCGGCGGCATCGGTACACTGTATAGCCTTTAACGTCTGACTTGCCACCTGTCCCACGCTTTCGCCTGTAACAAGTGCGCCATACTCGTTTCTTTCGGCAATTATGTTGGCGATTTTCACCATAAGCCTGCGCATAATTATTGTGAAAAATTCTTCGGGGCAGTTATCCCTGAGCGCTTCCTGTATCTCCGTAAACGGAACACAGTAGAATCTTATATCTCCGCAATAGCTTGTCAGCTTTTCGCAGAGCGTTTCAACCTTCATCAGCGCACGCTCGGATGTATACGGAGGACTTACAAAGTGTATACCGTCTACAATAAGACCTCTCTTTGCCATCATATAGCCTGCAACAGGGCTGTCGATACCGCCCGACAGCAAAAGCAGAGCCTTGCCCGAACTGCCTACAGGCATACCGCCCGCACCGATTATACGCTCGGCACTGACATACGCACCCTTGTCCCTTATCTCGCACATTACGGTAATTTCGGGATTATGAACGTCTACAGACAGATGAGGATACGCTTCAAGTATAGCCCCGCCAAGCTCCGCCTGTATTTCGGGAGTTTTCATAGGGAACGATTTATCTGAACGCTTTGCGTCAACCTTGAACGTTTTTGCGTTTTTGAGCGCATTTTCAAGATAAGGTACGCCCTGCGACTTTATCTGCTCGAAATCCTTTTCAAACACCGCACAACGCTGTAATGCGCCTATACCGAATATTACCTTCAGCTTTTCGATAACTTCGTCAAGGTCGCATTCGCCCACTGGCTCTATGTATATGGTAGACTGCTTTCTCATGTAATGAAATTTACCGCAGTGACGCAGTCTTCTTCTGATATTCTTTACGAGTATATCCTCAAAAGTGCCTTTGTTAAGCCCTTTCAGCGCTATCTCGCCGTATTTTGCCATTATAAGTTCGTTCATTATATGTTTCCTTTCCTGCGGCTTTTCTTTGTACGTCTGAACCGTGAAATGCCGTTTTCTATTTCATCGCAGAGTGCGTCAATGTCTTCCTTTGTTGTTTCCATCGAGAAGCTTACCCTTATAGTACTGTCCGCTCTTTCGCTGTTCATACCGAAAGCGTCGGGCACCGAGCTTATCTTGCCTTTTGAACAGGCAGAGCCGCTGCTCACATATATCTCTTTTTCTTCGAGCGAATGAAGCATTATCTCGCTTCTCACCCCAAGCACAGAGAAACTCAGTATGTTATACACGCTGTTGTCCGGACTGTTTATATAAACGTCCTCCATTTTCGAAAGCCTGTCACGCAGATAACCGTTCAGCTCCTTGTAATGTGTAAGGTCGGTAGGGTATGCCTTCACAGCCGCCTCAAATGATGCTATAAGCTCGGTAGGCTCTGTTCCCGGACGCAGATTTTTCTGCTGTCCTCCGCCGTATACAAACGGAGTGAATCTTATCTTATCTGCACAGTACATTGCTCCTATGCCCTTAAAGCCGTGTATCTTATGTCCCGAAAGGCTGATAAGATCGCCCTTAAGCGTCACCTTGCAAAAGCCCTGTACGCCGTCTATATGAACGATAGTTTCGCTGTTCGCATTTTTTACGAGTCTGTACAGCTTTTCGGTATCGACCTTAAAGCCGTTCTCGTTGTTTACAGCCATGCACGATACAAGTATAGTATCCTGTGTGACATTATCCGCAATATACTGCTCGAAATTATCAATAGCATCCTTAGGCGACAAACGGACTATTTCAAAGCCCAGCTTTTCAAGATAATCCATCGTTCTTGCTACGGACGGATGCTCCATAGCGGTAGTCACTATTTTATTTCCTCTGCGTTTATAAGCGTCTGCGACTCCTCTTATCGCAAGATTGTTGCTTTCAGTCGCACCCGATGTAAAATATATTTCTCCCTGCAGCCCCAGCTTTTTAAGAATCGTTTTCTTTGCACTGTTCATCAGCTTTTCGGACTCAACACCGAGCCTGTGCAGTGACGATACATTGCCGAAACAGCTTCTTGCGGCATCTTCAGCCGCTTTTATTGCCTGCTCGCAAGGCTTTGTAGTGGCGGCATTATCCAGATATATCAAAATTCCGTCTCCTTTTCATTGGGACTTCGCCCACTTATCTATAGGACGTTGCCCGCTTGTCTATAATCGTCTTAATTATACACCATTTTGCGATAAAAAAACAGGGTATATTCTGAAATTTTTATGAAAAAATAACCTTGTATACGCATTACCGCCGATTTTATGAAAGGAAGAACATAATATGTATATTTCAAAACGTTGTTTTGTGCGGATAATCAGCTTTTTTACCGCCATATCGGTTGCCGCAGGCATATCTGCCACACTGAATATGAACAGCTCCGTCCGTTATAAAAGGAACTTTGAGCAGAGTATGACACGAAATGTAGAGGATTTGTCGGCTGAGATTGACAACATCAAGAACACGCTTTACAAGGGTATGTATGCAGGCACACCGGAGATGATGACACAGCTTTCGTCAAAGCTGTGGAGCGATGCATCCACAGCAAAAGCCTCACTTGCCGAACTTCCGGTATCTGAGCTTCATCTTGAAAACACCTATAAATTTCTGTCGCAGGTGGGCAACTTTTCAAAGAGCCTTGCAAAGCGTTATTCCGACGGAGAAACGCTGACAGAGGATGACAGAAAATCGCTTAAAATGCTCGGTGAATACGCCGACCGCCTTGCCGACAATATGTGGAAGGTGGAACAGCGCATAACAAACGGCGAATTATCCTTTGAAAAAGCCGCAACAGAGGTGCAGGAAGCGAAAAACAGCGATGAGCCGTCGTATATAACGGAGGGCTTCACCGATTTTGAAGAAGGCTATGACAACTACCCGACGCTTATATATGACGGACCCTTCTCCGACCATATACTCGAAAAAAATCCCGAAATGCTGAAATCCGCATCGGCAGTCACCCTTTCGGACGCACTGAAAAAAGCCGAGAAAGCCTGCGGCACTGTGGGCTTGTCGCACGATGACAAAAACGATGAACAAGGAAAAATGCCGTCCTACGTCTTTACAAAGGACAGCACCACCATATCCGTGACAAAAAACGGAGGTTATCTCAGCTATATGCTCTGCGGCAGAAGTGTTCCCACTCGCTCTGTCACCGCACTTGAGGCTGTCGCAAAGGCTGAAGAATATCTCTCAATGCTCGGCATAAACCACATAACCGACACCTATTATGAGATAAACGGCAACGTCTGCCTTGTGAACTTTGCAGGCACACAGGGCGATATAACGATGTACACCGACCTTATCAAAGTCGGCGTGGCAATGGATAACGGCGATATACTCAGCTTTGACGGCAGAGGATATATCACAAACCACAAGAAGCGTAATCTGCCCGAGCCGAAGATTACCGCAGAGCAAGCAAGAAAACAGCTCTCATCAGAGCTTACAGTTACTGATACCTCACTTGCCGTAGTGCCTTCCGCAGGCACAAACGAGCTTTATTGCTATGAATTTCACTGCACATCTCCTGACGGCAGACAGATGCTTGTATATATAAATGCCGATACCGGCAAGGAAGAACAGATACTGTTGCTTGAAATCAGCGAAAACGGTACGCTTACCGTATAAAAATAATATAAAAGACTGCAAGTCCAAAATCGGATTTACAGTCTTTTTGTTTATTTTCCTGTTATCAGTTTCTGCATAGCAGGAAGCAGGACATTCATATCGATAGGCTTCGGAACATGGTCGTTCATTCCCGCCTTTATCGCATTGTCCTTATCCTCGGAAAACGCATTGGCAGTGAGCGCTATTATCGGTATATCGGCTTTTTTGCGGTCGTCTATCCTGCGTATCTTGGCTGCGGCCTCATAGCCGTTCATTATCGGCATCTGGATATCCATAAGGATAATATCATAGTAATCATCGGGCGCTTTCTCCAGCATTTCCACACAGTCAACGCCGTCCTTAGCTCGTTCGATTATAAGACCCTCATCAGACAACAATTCGGTTGCTATTTCGGCATTTATATTATTATCCTCGGTCAGAAGCACTCTTCTGCCTTTAAGGGAAGTCTTGTCAATATCTGTATCGGCACGTTTTGCCTTTGCTTCCTCTTCTGACGATATTCTGCAAGGAAGTGACACAGTAAATACCGAGCCTTCGCCTATTGCGCTGCTGACGGTTATCTCTCCGCCCATAAGATCGACCAGTTTCTTTACAATGCCCATTCCGAGCCCTGCACCCTCTACACCGCTGACTGTAGAAGTCCGTTCACGCGAGAATGCCTCAAATATATGCGATATGTATTCTTCAGACATTCCTATGCCCGTATCGGTAATTGAGAACACCGTATTGCACATCTGCTCGTTGTCGCCGTCCTCCTGCCTTATAGCACAGGTTATCTCTCCGTCTGCTCCGGTATATTTGATGGCATTACTCATTATGTTCATAACGATTTCAGAGAAATGCGTTTCATCAATATAGATGTACCTGTATTTTATATTCTTACGCATTGATATAGTGAGTTTTTTCTTCTCTGCGGAATTTTCAAACATAGTTATACAGGACGTGAACAAGTCATCAATATCGTTTATCGTGTTTTCGATAACTGTCTTGTTGTTTTCAATTCTGGCAAGGTCAAGGACATTATTGAGTAACGACAGCAGTTTCTGCCCACAATTGCTGATATTGTCCATATACCCGCTGAGCTTGTCCGGCTCGTTGAGATGGTGCTTTGCAAGCTCGACATAGCCTGTTATGGCATTCATCGGTGTACGGATATCGTGAGATATATTGAACAGAAACGTTGACTTTGCCCTGTTGGCTGAATATGCCGCCTCTGCCGCTTCTTCGAGTATTTTCTGTTGCTTTTTCTGCTGGTTGCGGTAATGCCTGATATAAATGCAGACACAGAAAAACAACATAACTATCGCAACTATCCCGACAGCACCGATTATCATAACGAAATTATTACGTTCACTGATAAATACATAAGTCGGCTCCATATCGGTCTCGATACACAACGCACCGATGATCTCATTACTTCCGTCATTCGCTCTGACAGGATAGCACGCTGTGAAAATATGACCCCACGTTGTATCGATTATCTCCTGCGAATAGACATTTTCTCCCGAAAGTGCTCTTTCGATATACGGTATCATCTCTTCTTCAATATATGTACCGGGATAGGCAAAGTCATCTGCGCCAAGGTCAAGACCGTCCACAAGATATATAAGCCTACCCTCTGTATTTCTCTTTGCTGTATAGAAGTATCTTGTCGAGTTCATATTGCGTATCTGATTGAGATATGTCTGAAGCGATTTGTAACGCTCGGTATTCATATCGTCCACAGTATTTATTTCGGTAAAATCCTCTCTGGTAAGTGCATTCGATACGCCCTTGTGCATAGCGTCGGTGCGCGAACTGTCCTCTGCTATCGCATTATCCAGTATACTGTCATTATACATTTTTTGCAAAATATATGTATATCCTGTAACGAACAGCACACCGACAACGACTATCAGAACAAGATTATAAATGCTGCGTCTTGCTTTAGCTCCGCTTTTTTCTACAGAATTATTATTGTTCAATCCCACTTATGTAACCCTCCGTGACAGCATAGCTGTCGTGCATACGGATTTCGATTGCACAGCGAAATCCGCATACTTCAAATAAAAATTATACATTAGCAAAATTGCATTGTCAAGAAGCATACAAGAGTTTTGTCACACTTAGCCAAAAATAAATCCCCCGGTTTAAAAACCGGGGGACTGTATGATCTTATTTAATAATTAAACTAAGATTGAATGCTCATCGTTAGGATCGAACAGGTGTACCTTGTTAGGATCAAGAGCAAGCTTGATAACGTCCTGAGGACGAGCTGTACATCTGGGAGATACTCTTGCTGTCAGCGGGATACCTTCGCATGTGAGGTAGAGGTAAGACTCAGCACCCATCATTTCGGTAACGTCTACTGTAGCTTCGATCAGACCTGTCTTAGCGTTTGAAAGGAACATTTCTTCATCGTGAATGTTCTCAGGACGGATACCAAGGATAACTTCCTTGTCAACATAGTACTTAAGAGCTTCTGTATCTGCCTTAGCACCGGGCAGTTCAACATAGAACTTTCTGCCTCTTGTTGTCTTTGTATCTTCTGAACCGAATTCAACTGTGTACTTGCCGTTGAGCATGATGAGCTTAGCGTTGATGAAGTTCATCTGAGGTGAACCCATGAAGCCTGCAACGAACTTGTTAACGGGGTTCTCATACAGGTTGATAGGTGAGTCGATCTGCTGGATGTAACCATCCTTCATAACTACGATTCTGTCACCCATCGTCATAGCCTCGATCTGGTCATGAGTAACGTAGATGAATGTAGTACCTAACTTCTTGTGAAGCTTTGAAAGCTCAGTTCTCATCTGTGCACGGAGCTTAGCGTCAAGGTTTGAAAGAGGCTCGTCAAGTAAGAATACCTGAGGATCACGAACGATAGCTCTACCTAAAGCTACACGCTGTCTCTGACCACCTGATAAAGCCTTGGGCTTTCTGTCGAGAAGATGTGCAATGTCGAGAATCTTAGCAGCTTCTTCAACAAGCTTCTTGATCTCATCCTTAGGCACTTTTCTCAGCTTTAAGCCGAATGCCATGTTCTCGAAAACAGTCATATGAGGATACAGAGCGTAGTTCTGGAAAACCATCGCAATATCACGATCCTTAGGAGCTACGTCATTAACGAGTCTGTCGCCGATGAAAAGTTCGCCTTCGGAAATTTCCTCAAGACCTGCAATCATTCTTAATGTTGTTGACTTACCGCAACCTGAAGGACCAACGAGGATAATGAACTCCTTGTCCTTGATGTTCATAGTAAAGTCAGAAACGGCTACTACGCCGCCGGGGTAACGCTTATAGATACCTCTTAAAGATAAACTTGCCATTTATGTGTGACCTCCTGTTTTATTGCAGAATAACCTTACGCTAATATTTTAACAAAATCGAGCCGAAAATGATAGTACCTAATTACCCAAATATCAAAGCCTTGCGTTATGCAAAATCACCAACACATATAAAACGCATTTAAATTTTGTCCTTTTTGTGTACAATTTATACAAATTTTAGCCGAATCTCAGCCTTGAATAAAGTAAATTCCGTTCGAATTTGTTACAAATCACAAATGAAAGCGGATAAATTTAGTGAAATTTTGCAATTAATACTTAAACGTGTTAAAGATTGCGTTAAAATTTCAGCATTTTGCTGAATATTTCAGCATAGATTTTAGTAAATTTCAAGTGACTGTCCCCGCAACCGACCGCCCTGACAATAAATTGACATAACGGAGGAAAAATGAAACACAGAAAAATTATCCGCTTGCTTGTTATCCCTGCCGCTCTTTTAGTTATACTGCTTACCGTCCTTGTTATGTGCCGCCGCAGTGCAATATGCGGTGAAACGTACAGCGACAGAGCAAATTACGCAAAAACACTCGGCTACAGCATATCCGCCGACAGCGAAACCGTACAGAATATCGTTATCCCTGCCGTATTCGGCAGCGTATACGAAAACTACAATGCTTTGCAAAAGCAGTGCGGCTTTGATTTATCGCTGTATAAGGGCGAGGACGCAGTACAATATACATATATTATAACCGATTACACCGATGACAGCGGAAACACGCTTGATAACATCAGAATGAATCTTATCATCGTCAGCGGCAGAATTGTCGGCGGCGATATATGCGATACCGCACTTGACGGCTTTATGACAGGGCTTCAGCCACGCAAAAATTAACCGCACGGGTTCCACTGCTTGCAAAAAAGTATTTTGTTTAATGTGCTTCCGTTATATCATTCAGCTTTGACTATGATAATAGGCTACTGATAGTGCTTTTTGTCGGACAGCGCTTCTCGGGTTCGCTATTCGAATAGATACACCTGTCAATATGAAAGAGGGAGACAACCAAAGGGATCAGGACAAGGGACTTGACAGCCCCTCTCCCTATCTCTTAGGTTCTCTCCCTCGTGGCTCCCTCTTTCCTTACTCACACCCCCACCCCGTCGGGGTGTTGGCAAAACTCGAATAACCACCTGAACATTGTATATCCTGTCCAAGCAGGGACGCTTAACGCTACACGTCCGCATATGAGTACATATATCTCAGGTTAGTGGCGTTTTTTTGAAGAGTCAATGTTAGTGCAGTTGCACCGGTACACTCACGAAAATATTAATGCCTTGTCAATGCGGAAAGTGTTTTCGGCGGTGTTGGCGATACATTTCATTATACTGTTTTGATAATCGGTTTTCGACAGTCAAGAGCCTGCCGCAATTGCGACAGGCTCCTTGATTTTATTTTGCTTACTTTGTTCCGAACAGTCTGTCGCCTGCGTCACCGACACCGGGAGTGATATACAGATCCTCATTAAGACCGTCGTCAAGCGCACCGCAGTAGATCTCCACATCGGGGAATTCCTTGTGTATAGCGGCTATACCCTCAGGAGCGGCGATAATGCACATAAACTTTATAGAATGTGCGCCGGCTTCCTTAATCTTGCGTATAGCATGTACAGCCGATGTGCCTGTAGCAAGCATAATATCGGTAACTATTACGTCACGCTCGTTTATATCAAACGGGAGTTTGCAGTAATACTCGTTTGCGACCGTTTTGTCCGATCCGCCCTTTCCTCTGAATATACCGATATGACCTATCTTTGCGGCAGGAACAAGTGCCATAACGCCCTCGGTCATACCAAGACCTGCACGGAGGATAGGTACAAATGCGAGCTTTCTGCCTGAGATAACATTTGACTCTGCGATAGCTACGGGAGTCTGAATCTGTACCTTCTTAAGAGGAAGATCTCTCGTTGCCTCATAGCACATAAGCATTGAAATTTCGCTTACAAGCTCTCTGAATTCCTTTGCGCCCGTGTTCTTATCTCTTAAAAGAGATACCTTGTGCTGTACAAGGGGGTGGTCACAGATGTGAAGTTTCTCGTTTGCCATAACATTCTCTTTTCTCCCTATGTATTGTTGGATTAGTTTTTTATAGCCCTGCCGTGATTTTCATAGGGAAAAATCCGCAGACTTTGATTACTTACTTATTTTCGAGCGCCATCATCTTGTCAACTCTTGCTGCGTGTCTTCCGCCCTCGAACTCTGTTGACAGGAATACTCTTACTATTTCTTCAGCCGTACCCGCTCCTATAACTCTGCCGCCCATGCACAGAACATTAGCGTCATTGTGAAGACGTGTGTACTTTGCCGTATAATAATCCTGGCACAAAGCCGCACGGATACCCTTTATCTTGTTTGCGGATATGCTGATGCCTATACCCGTACCGCATATCAGAATGCCCTTGTCGCACTCTCCGCTTTTGATTTTCTCGCAGGTCTTTTCTGCAATGTCGGGGTAATCCGCTCTCTCTCCGTTACAGCCGCAGTCGATATACTCGACCTTAAGCTCATCAAGGAACTTCTTAACCTCGCACTTCAGTTCATATCCTGCGTGGTCGCTACCTATTGCCAGCATTTTTATTCTTTCCTTTCTTTATATGCCTCAGCATTTTTTGCCATAAGCTCACGCTGAGCCTGCGGCAGCTTAAGATACATCGGCATAAGCTGTTCGGGCGTTAACTGCGGTGCGTTTACAGCCGCAAGGCATACGCCGTAGCCCGTCTGGTATCTTAACGGATCGGGGGCAATCTTCACATTTTCCATTCCCTCGTCATCCGTTGCTTTTTTCATTATAAATGCGCCGTCACCGACAAGCATTATATCATCGTCATATTCCGACAGCATTCTTGCCGCCTCGTCTGTTTTCAGGCATTCCTCTTCGGTCAGTCTTTCGACCTTGCCGCCATTCACACGAAACAGTGCAACATACACCTGATTGCACCTTGCGTCCATTGCGGCACATACAACGCAGTCATAAGCCGTAACATTATACGCCATAGCCTCAAGCGTTGAAACTGCCGCACAAGGCTTAGACAATGCAAAGGCAAGCCCTTTTACCGCCGATATGCCTATACGAAGTCCCGTGAAAGAGCCCGGACCGTTCGCCACTGCGAAAAGCCCTATATCCTCCATAGAAAGCTCCGCATTTCTGACAAGATCCCTTACAACAGGCATAAGCGTCACGCTGTGCGTCAGCTTGTTGTTTATCACCGTACTGCCGAGTATCTGCCCCTTTTCCGTATCATACACGGCGGCACAGCAAGGAGCGGCGGCAGTGTCGATACCGAGTATCAGCATAGTTCCTCCTGCGGAATATATTCAATTACTCTTGAATTATCCCCTGTTTTAGTGATATTCACACCGCACCTGCCGTCAAGATATGAGGCAAGCTCAGGTATGTTCTCGCTCCACTCTATACACATTATTCCGCCTCGGTCGAGGTAGTCGAAAAATCCGATAGCGTACAGATCGTCGAGCGTGTTTATTCTGAAAAGGTCAAAGTGGAAGATCGGCACATCGCCCTCATATTCGTTCACAAGAGCGAAGGTCGGACTTGTAACATCGTCCGTACTGCCGAAATATTCCGCTATACCCTTTGTTAAATGCGTTTTTCCTGCGCCCATTTCACCGGTATAAAGCACACAGTCGCCGGCTTTCAGATAAGAGGCTATCTTTTTGCCGATTTCAACCGTTTCTTCGGGCGAATCTGAAATAAACCGTTCCATCAGAACAGACCGCTTATCTCGCCGTCTGCGCTTACATCTATCTTGTTTGCGGCAGGAACCTTAGGCAGTCCGGGCATTGTCATAATGTCGCCCGTAAGTGCGACAACAAAGCCTGCACCTGCCGACAGCTTTACATCACGGACGGTTATCGTGAAGTCCTTCGGGCAACCGAGCTTTGTCGGGTCGTCCGATAAGGAATACTGCGTCTTTGCAACGCATACAGGCAGCTTGTCAAAGCCGATAGCTTCAATTTCCTTTATTGCCTTTTCTGCACCCGTTGTATAGCTTACGCCGTCCGCACGGTAGATTTCCCTTACGATTATATTCAGCTTTTCCTTTATGGACAGCTTCTCGTCATATATAGGAGCAAAATTCGTCTTGCCCTCGTTTTCGTTTATTGTATCTATAACAGCGTTTGCAAGCTCGATACCGCCTTCTCCGCCCTTTAAGAATACATCGGAGAATGCGACCTTTGCGCCCATCTTCTCGCAGTATTCACGGACAATAGCTATTTCAGCCTCTGTATCGGTATAGAAGTGATTTATCGCAACAACTGCAGGCACGCCGTATTTACGCATATTCTCTATATGTGTGCCGAGGTTTACGATGCCCTTTCTGAGAGCCTCTGTGTTCTCTGCCGTAAGCTCGGTTTTCGGAACACCGCCGTTGTATTTCAAAGCACGGATAGTAGCTACTATGACCGTACACGAGGGCTTAAGTCCTGCGTAACGGCACTTTATGTCAAAGAACTTCTCCGCACCGAGATCACTGCCGAAGCCTGCCTCGGTTATTGCATAGTCGCCAAGCTTTAACGCAAGCTTAGTCGCTCTTACGCTGTTACAGCCGTGAGCAATGTTTGCAAACGGACCGCCGTGAATGATAGCGGGAGTATTTTCGAGCGTCTGCACGAGGTTGGGGTTGATAGCGTCCTTTAAGAGTGCTGTCATTGCGCCTACCGCCTCAACATCAGAAGCGAATACGGGCTTTCCGTCATAAGTATACGCAACAAGGATTCTGCTGAGTCTTGCCTTAAGATCAACAAGATCGTCCGCAAGACACAGTATCGCCATTATCTCGCTTGCAACGGTTATCTGGAAGTGATCCTCTCTCGGAACGCCGTTCACCTTGCCGCCAAGACCGATTATGCAGTTTCTCAGCGCTCTGTCGTTCATATCAAGGCAACGCTTTATCTGTATGCGTCTGGGGTCTATTCCGAGTACGTTTCCCTGCTGAATGTGGTTATCTATAAGTGCGCAAAGCAGATTGTTTGCGGAAGTGATTGCGTGCATATCCCCCGTGAAGTGAAGATTTATATCCTCCATAGGCACTACCTGCGCATACCCTCCGCCTGCCGCACCGCCCTTTATACCAAAGACGGGGCCCAGTGAAGGCTCACGCAGTGCAAGTACAGCCTTTTTACCTATCTTGTACATACCCTCTGCAAGACCTACGGAAGTAGTCGTCTTGCCCTCTCCTGCAGGAGTGGGGTTTATAGCCGTAACAAGTATCAGCTTGCCGTCCTCTTCGCTTTCAAGACGGTCTATACATTCCTGTGAGATCTTCGCCTTGTAGTGACCGTAGGGTATAAGCTCCTCCTCGTCAATTCCGAGTTCCTTTGCTATATCCTTTATTTTTAGCATTTTTGCGTTCTGGGCAATTTCAATATCGCTGAGCATTTTTTCTACCTCTTTTTACTGTGGCTGACCGCCTGAATTATAACCTCTCACGTCATTATAAAGACGCAATTTAAGTATAGCACAGTGGCGGGTGAATTTCAAGGTTTAAAAGATATTTTAAAAGGGTCGATTGTTGCTTCAATTTGCAGAGAAAATCTATTCTTTAAACAAACAGCAAATTCCACATCCCTATCCCCCTTCCCCCTTTCCCCCGGAAAGGGGGAAAACACGGGGACTGGCGTCCCTGCGACTTGCCTTGGGGCTACGCCCCAAACCCCATCTGCATTATTATCTATAAAAACCGATGTCGTATATTTTAAACAAACTTAAGCTGGTCAACGTCCTCATCGTACAGCGTACCTGCAACAGGCACGGCCTTTGTCCTGTAGCTGTCTGCGTCCTTTATAATACCGTCCTTGTATTTAACCGCAGATCTGAGCTTTGCTCTGGTAAGCCTCATTACCTGCACGCCCTGCGTATCCCTTGCCGCTTTGGGCAGGATAAGCACGGTGTTGAATATCATGACCTTGCCTGCGTCCGAGCTTAGCATAAACTCGCAGTCGCCGTCAATAAGCGTCATAGATACGAGCGGCGAGCCGTCATTATATGCGTTCGCCAACTTTTTACGCCTTGTCTTTGTTTCAAACGACGCCATAGGCACTTTTGCGCATTTACCGTTTTCAAAGAACATTACAAGCGTTCCGCTGTAGTCCTCTGCGGCTATCATCTTTATTATCCTCTCGTCCGGGTCAAGCTCCAGCTTTACGGGCAGATAGTCGCCCATCACGCTCGCCTTTCCGTCCTCAAAGTCGCAGGCTCTCGCCTTATATACCTGGAATTTATCTGTGAAGAACAACAGTTCCGCACGGTTACTGCCGTCATAGGTTTCGATTATCTCATCGTTTTCCTTGAGCTTCTGTTCACCGCTCATTCTCAGCGACTGAGGAGTGATTTTCTTGAAATATCCCTCACGGGTGAAGAACAGATTAACGGGATAATCGGGTATCTCCTCCTCCGCCTCGTTCTCCTCGTCCTCAGTGCCGTAGATAAACATCGTCTTTCTGGGCTTGCCGTATTTCTTAGCTATATCGCCAAGCTCCGATATGATTATCTGCTTCACTCTGCGCTCCGAAGAAAGAATATCCTCCATATCGGCTATTTCTTCCTTAAGGCTGTCTATTTCCTCGATGCGCTTCAAAATATAACCCTTGTTGATATTTCTCAGCTTTATATCCGCAACATATTCAGCCTGCGTTTCGTCTATGCCGAAGCCTATCATAAGGTTCGGTACGACCTCTGCGTCATCCTCTGTTTCACGGATTATCTTTATAGCCTTGTCTATATCAAGCAGTATCTTCTTAAGACCTGTCAGCAGATGGAGTTTTTCTTTCTTTCTTGCAAGCTCAAACTTTGTCTTTCTCTTTACGCAGGTAATTCTGAAATCAGTCCACTGCTCAAGTATCTCGGCAACACCCATGACCTTCGGCATACCGCCTACAAGAATGTTGAAGTTGCAGGAGAAAACGTCCTGTAAAGGAGTTATCCTGAACAGCTTTTTCATTACCGCCTCGCTGTCCTGCCCACGCTTTAAATCAATAGTTATCTTAAGACCCGATAAATCCGACTCATCACGAACGTCCGAAATTTCTTTCAGCTTGCCCAGCTTTACCTGCTCAACTATCTTATCTATTATAGCCTCGATAGTTGTCGTAGGCGGAATCTCGGTCACTTCGATACAGTTTGCCGTTTTGTCATAGATATACTTACTGCGTACCTTTACGCTTCCACGTCCCGTGGCATATATACGGCGAAGCTCGTTCTCATCCTGTAATATGAAGCCTCCGCCGGGGAAATCCGGTCCTTTAAGCGTGGATACAATATCGTGTTCGGGATTTTTCATAAGTGCGGCGGCTGTTTCACATACCTCCGACAGATTGAAGGAGCAGATATTGCTCGCCATAGATACAGCGATACCGACGTTATTGTTTACCAGTACCGCAGGAAATCTTGTGGGGAGCAGTACAGGCTCCGTCATTGAGTTATCGTAGTTCGGCACAAAGTCAACTATATCACGGTCAATATCCGCAAATATCTCTGCGCAGATAGGGTCAAGCTTTGCCTCTGTATATCGTGATGCCGCAAACGACATATCTCTCGAATATGCCTTGCCGAAGTTACCCTTGCTGTCAACATACGGGTGCAGAAGTGCCTCGTTGCCCCTTGCAAGTCTTACCATCGTTTCGTATATTGCCATATCGCCGTGCGGATTTAATTTCATCGTCTGTCCGACAATGTTCGCCGACTTCGTTCTTGCTCCCGTAAGCAGACCCATCTTGTACATCGTATACAGCAGTTTTCTGTGCGACGGCTTGAAACCGTCAATTTCGGGGAGCGCACGGGAAACTATAACGCTCATTGCATACGGCATATAGTTTTCGGTCAGCGTATCGGTTATCGGCTGATTTTCGACAATGCCTGCACCCTCTATATAAGCGTTTTTATTCGGAGCGACCTTCTTCTCGCTCTTTTCGTTCTTTCCTTTTTTCAAAATCTATACCTCTTTTTAGCTTTATACCCTGCTCAGAGCGAAAACTCTTTTTTCAGCTTTTCAAAGCGTTTCTCGTATTTATCTCTTACGGGTAGCGTTGTATTCTGTAAAACGTGTTGCAGAATATCTGCATCTTTCAGCACCTCATCAAGCGGAAGCCCGACATTTTCCTTGTCGCTGTGGTTCGCTATCGCTCTTGTGATATTGCCTATCTCGCACACGCTGAAAAGCCCCGTCTTCGCCAGTATCGGCATTACAGCGTCAGCGCTTTCCTCTGCGTGCTTTTCGTCAACGCCCGTCAGATATTTACGGTAGTCGTGGAGCAGTCCGCTTATCTGCGCAAGCTCTGCGTTAACACCTCTGCGCAGTGCGATAAGCCCTGCCGTCTGCGCCGTGCCGAAAAGATGAATGTATGCCTTCTGCCGTCTTTCCTCGGGCAGTGTCGCTATCATCTCCGACACTACGGCAGATATTACCTCTATCCTGTTAATTTCCATATATCCTCCGCTCAAGATACGTCTATATCGTCAAGGTACTTATAGCCGTAGTCACGGATATAGTCCTTTCTTCCGTCAAGGTTATCACCGAGCAGCAGCTCGAATATCTCCTGCGTTTTCTGTGCGTCCTCCGGCATTACTCTTATAAGCCGTCTTGTTTCAGGGTTCATAGTGGTAAGCGACATCATTTCCGGTTCGTTCTCACCAAGACCCTTTGAACGCTGTATCTTATACTTCTGCTCGCCTATATCGGCAAGTATCCTCTGCTTTTCCGCTTCTGTATAGGCAAAGTAGGTCATATCCTTGCTGTTTATCTCATAAAGCGGCGACTCTGCAATATACACAAAGCCCTTTTCTATTACGGTCGGAACAAGTCTGTACAACATAGTAAGAATAAGCGTTCTTATCTGGTATCCGTCATAGTCCGCATCGGTACAGATTATTATCTTTTCCCACCTGAGATTATTTAAATCAAAGGTCGAAAGGTCTTTATTCGCCTTTGCCTTTACCTCGACACCGCAGCCGAGTATCTTCATAAGGTTCGTGATAATCTCGCTCTTGAATATCTTGTCATAGCTTGCCTTGAGGCAGTTGAGCGTCTTACCTCTTACAGGCATTACCGCCTGATAGTCTGCGTCCCTCGCCTGCTTTACAGCGCCTAAAGCCGAGTCACCCTCCACTATATAAAGCTCACGTCTTGCCGTGTCCTTACTCCTGCAGTCAACGAACTTAGGTATCCTGTTTGCAAGGTCTATCTTGCCCGAAAGCTGTTTCTTTATTGTATCTCTTGCCTTTGCGGCATTTTCACGGGCACGCTTGTTTATCAGCACCTGCTCGCATATCTTGACCGCTTCATCCGGATTTTCAAGGAAGTACACTTCAAGCTGATGCTTCAGCCAGTCGGTCATAGCCTCCTGTATAAATTTATTGGTTATACTCTTTTTCGTCTGGTTCTCATAGCTTGTCTGCGTTGAGAAGTTTGAAGATATAAACACAAGGCAGTCGGCAATATCGGTAAATTTTATCTTGCCCTCGGTCTTGTTGTACTTGCTGTTGGCTTTCAGCCAGCCGTCTATCTGATTTGTGAATGCCGCCTGCATAGCCTTGTCTGGACTTCCGCCGTGCTCAAGCCAGCTTGAATTGTGATAGTGCTGTATAAGCTGTACCTTATTTGAGAATACAAAAGCGACCTTCATCTTTACCTTGTATTCCGGCTTGTCCTCTCTGTCCTTACCTGTACGCTGTGCGCTCCATACCTGCTCGGTAGTGAGTGCTGTATCGCCTACGATTTCTTTCAGATAATCGCTGATACCGTTTTCATAGCAGTAGATATGCTCTTCAAAGTGAGTTTCGCCTGTTTCCTCGTCACGCACTTCGTTTCTCAGCACAAAGGTCAGCCCGTCATTTACTACCGCCTGTCTGCGCAGAACATCGTCAAAATATTCAAACGGTACGTCAATATCCGTAAATACATCAAGGTCGGGCTTCCACTTGATTTTAGTACCCGTTGTTCCGTCCGACTGGTGACGGCGGAAGCCTCTTTCTTCCTTTTCAACGTTATAGCCCTTTTCAAATCTCAGGTCGTATATCCACGTTCCGTTGTTACTCTCGACCTCCATATACTCAGCCGCAAACTGTGTCGAGCAAAGGCCCAGACCGTTAAGGCCGAGCGAATATGAGTAGTTATCTCCGCTGTTGTTATCGTACTTACCGCCTGCGTACAGGGTGCAGAAGGCAAGTTCCCAGTTATACTTCTCCTCGTTTTTATTGAAGTCTATCGGTATACCTCTGCCGTAGTCCTGCACTTCAATGCTTTTATCAAGGAAGCGTGTAACGATTATCTTCTTTCCGAAGCCCTCTCTCGCCTCGTCTATCGAGTTTGAAAGTATCTCAAACACGGAGTGACAACAGCCGTCAAGCCCGTCCGAGCCGAATATAACGCCGGGACGCAGTCGTACCTGATCGGGTCCTTTCAGCTGTTTAAGACTGTTGTCATCATAATTTTTCTTTGCCATCAGCTTTATCCTTTCAACCGCCGTACTCCCCTGTACAGCGAAACTTTAGTCAATAATTAGTTTTATTGTACCACAAATCCCCCGTTTTTGCAAGTGCGGCGGGTCGCCGCTGACAATTCGCCGTTCTGTCGGTTCGGACTTTGCTTTACCTCCGTTACCGGCGGGCGGCTGTGTGCCGCTTCAAATTCGCCGTTCTGTCGGTTCGGGCTTTACTTTACCTCCATTACCGGCGGATATTAACGTTATAAACATACGATTAAGAACGATACTGCACAATCTTAGCAGTACCCCAATTCTATTGAAAAAACCTATTAATTATAGAACCGCATTTTCTACAAAACAAAATCCCCGAGAGCCTCAGCTCTCAGGGATTTTACTATACTATATCGACTTTATCAACTTTCGTATGGCCGTCCGATAAATCAATACTTAGCGTAAGGATTCTCACCGTCATACAGCATACCTGCGGGACGGTTGAATTCAAGATCCTCAACGCCGAGGTACTTCAGTGTATCGAAGATAGCCTTGCCGTAGTGACCGAATGCTACTGCGCCGTGGTGAGGATAGTTCTTCTTGATAAGAACGTTGCGGTAGAATCTGCCCATTTCGGGGATAGCGAATACGCCGATAGCGCCGAATGAACGTGTAGCAACGGGGAGAACTTCACCTTCAGCAACATAAGCTCTCAGCTTAGCGTCAGCCGTGCTCTGTAAACGGAAGAATGTGATATCGCCGGGAACGATGTCGCCCTCAAGCGTACCTCTTGTGATATCAGGCTCCTTATCAGGCTCAAGACCTCTGTGCATGATGAGCTGATACTTCATAGTCTTGCTTGTCAGCTTGCACGAAGCTGTGTTACCGCAGTGGAAGCCCATGAATGTATCCTTGAGTGTGTAGTTGTACTTGTCCTTGATGGACTCAACATACATATCTGCAGGAACAGAGTTGTTGATGTCAAGCAGTGTAACTGCATCTTCTGAAATGCAGGCACCGATATATTCGCTGATTGCACCGTAAATATCAACCTCGCACGCTACGGGGATTCCTCTGGCTGTAAGTCTTGAGTTTACATAGCAGGGAACGCAGCCGAACTGTGTCTGGAATGAAGGCCAGCACTTGTTGGCAAATACAACGTACTTTCTGCTTCCCTTGTGCGCTTCCATCCAGTCAAGAAGCGTAATCTCAAGCTGTGCAAGTCTGGGCAGGATACCGGGCATCTTGTTGCCGTCGCCAAGCTCCTTTTCCATATCTGCAACAACTTCGGGGATTCTTGCGTCATTCTTATGCTCGTTAAATGCAGCATAAAGGTCAAGTTCCGAGTTCTCTTCAATCTCAATACCGAGGTTGTAAAGCTGCTTTATAGGAGCGTTACAAGCGAGGAAGTCCTGAGGACGAGGACCGAATGAGATAACCTTTAAGTTGTTAAGACCGATAACTGCTCTTGCAACAGGGATAAATTCCTTTATCATATCTGCAACCTCTGTAGCTGTTCCTACAGGGTATTCGGGTATGTATGCCTTGATGTTTCTGAGTGCTAAGTTGTAGCTTGCATTCAGCACGCCGCAGTAAGCGTCGCCTCTGCCGCCTACTAAGTTATCCTGTGTTTCCTCTGCCGCAGCAACGAACATTACAGGACCGTCAAAGTACTTTGCAAGCAGTGTTTCAGCCGACTCGGGACCGAAGTTTCCGAGGTATACGACCAGTGCGTTGCAACCTGCGCCCTTAAGCTCCTCAAGAGCCTGCATCATGTGTGTTTCGCTTTCGATAGTGGTGGGACATTTAAATACGTCAACACCGATCCCCTTACATGCCTTTACAACAGCCTCACATCTTGAAGCTGAAAGGCTCATGGGGAAACAGTCACGGCTTACAGCCGCAATTCCGAGCTTTACATCGGGTATGTTCTTCATAGCAAAAATTCCTTTCTGTGCAGTTTATTCTCTGCTTTATAAATCTGTCATAATACCGCCGCATTTTTTTGTTATGTACCGATTACGTTTCGAGTAATCGTTTACTTGTAGTCATAAAACAAAAAACCTCTGCGACAGGTGTTATTATTATTGTATCACAAATAATCGTCATTGTCTACAGATTTCCGATAATTTTACGCCGTTTTCACACAAAATTATCAGAAAGGCGATGTAACAGGTTACACGGTAATTAAGTAAAACGCATTTCTTTTACCGTTTATTGACACGCCGTGCTATTTATGTTATCATTTTACTATATTAAGTATTTAAACAGCGGAGGAAGACCGATGAAATACAGACGATTGCTCTTTTTGGTAAAAGACCCGTATTCCGATAGTTCCGACGAATTGTTCACCAAAGCCGTAAAAGAAAATTTCTCCTACTGCGTTTCCCATTGCGACGATTACCGCAGAATATGCGAAAATCTCGGTATATCCTCTCCCTCGGATGCGTCCGGACTTCCCGTGATACCCACATTGCTGTTCAAGAAAAAGCAGATTTTCAATAAAGGCTGTATTCCGCTTATAAAAGCGACTTCCTCCGGCACAAGCGGCAGGAAAAGCATGGTAGCCTTTGACACGGGCGGCCTTCTCTGCGGACTTAAAATGGTTATGCGTGTATCAAAGCTGAGAAATCTGTTTTCTCCCGTTCCGTGCCACTATATCATCATGGGTTACAAGCACCACAGAGGAAACAAGACCGCCGTAACAAAGACGGCTTTCGGTGCAACATTCTTCACTCCTGCACTGAGCCGCAATTATATCCTGACATATAAAAAAGGCGGATATTCCCCCGACTTTGACAGGATTATAGATCTTATTGTCAGGCATTCACGTTCACGTTTCCCGACAAGATTCATGGGGTTTCCGGCTTATACTTATTTTCTGCTGAGAATAATGGACGAACGTAAAATTTATCTTAAAATGCCGAAAGGCTCACGCATAATGCTCGGCGGCGGCTGGAAACAGTTCTATGCTGAGCAAGCCGACAAAAATTCCTTTTACAGCCTTGCCGAAAAGGTACTCGGCATAAAGGAAAACGATATTATCGAATTTTTCGGAGCGGTAGAGCATCCGATTTTATACTGCGACTGCAAGGAACATCACTTCCACGTTCCCGCTTACAGCAGAGTTATAATCAGAGATGTCGATACGTTAAAACCGCTTGAAAACGGCAAGACAGGACTTGTAAACCTGATAACTCCTATGGTTAAAGCGACCCCGGTGCTTTCCGTAATGACAGATGACCTCGGCATACTCCATAACGGAAGCGAATGTTCCTGCGGACTGAAAACGCCGTTTCTTGAAATTGTCGGCAGAGTTGCGCCGGAGGATATAAAGACCTGTGCGGCAGGCGCAGAAGAGATAATAAAGGGTGTGAACGTATGATTTTCTTTGATGGCAAAATATACGAAAACGATATGTGCGACAAGCTGTTAGCCCGTTTTGAAGACAGAATATGCGACACTCTCGGAAACTGTCGGCTTTCTGCTAAGCAGGTCATGCTTGCCGCCGAAAAAATCAGCACGGATATAGAAAACGGTGCTTTTGACGATATGCTCTCAGCGCTTGACGTTGAAAATGTGAGTTACTATAAACAGCTTATAATCTCCTGTCTCAGCCGTGAAAATCTTGAATACAGGCTGAAAACCGAACTCGGAGATTCAGACGGCTTTATCGGTTCTCCGAACGGCATCACTCCGAAAATAAAAATTCAGACAAAACCTCTCGGCGTTCTGTTCCACATAGCCGCAGGAAATGCCGACGGCTTACCCGTGATGAGCGTTGCAGAAGGACTTCTTGCAGGCAATATCAATATACTGAAGCTTCCGTCCGCCGATAAGGGCTTGTCGATCCGAATAATAAAGCGGCTTTGCAAATATGAGCCTTTGCTGTCACGCTACATATATGTCTTTGATACCCCGTCAAGCGATGTGCGTACCATCCAGACGCTTGCAGGCTTTGCCGACGGCATAGTGGTATGGGGCGGTACTGAAGCCGTAAAAGCCGTCCGTTCACTCGCTCCGCCGGGAGTTAAGCTGATTGAATGGGGACACAAGCTTGGTTTCTGCTACATTTCCGATTACGCAAACCATACAGATGAATTTTCGGCTCTTGCCGGGCATATAGCCTCTTCAAAGCAACTGCTCTGCAGTTCCTGCCAGACCGTGTTTATCGACACCGATGATAAAACCGAGCTTACCCTATTTTGCGAAATGTTCCTTCCGTATCTTGAAGCGGCAGTCGGAAAACACAGGAATACCTCTATAGGCACACGGGCGAGAGATACGCTCATAAGCTACACCGCCCGTCTTGAACAGGCAATCGGGATACGGCAAATTTCTCCCGATGTATTTTACGGTAAGAATTGCAGCCTTATCATAAAAGACGACTTTGAACTTGAACTGTCGCCTATGATGTGCAATGTGCTTGTAAAAAGGCTTCCGAGAAAGGACATAATGCGTACACTGAGAAATGCAAAAGGCTTTCTGCAGACCGCAGGGCTTATCTGCGACAAGGCTGACAGAGCAGAGCTTACCGACCTGTTGCTCCGTGCAGGAGTTACAAGAGTTACGCAGGCGGGAAATATGTCCGCTTACTTTTTTGGAGAATCCCACGACGGAGAATATCCGCTATCCCGATACACAAGAAAAATCAATATCGAACTGAATACAGACTGAGGTAACAAATATATGAAAAAATTCGTTTTACCGCTCAACATTATTTTTCTCGGCTTATCGCTTGCTTGCGATACAGCTCTGATAATTACTCATCTCTACCCGATAAAAAAAAACGCAAGCGTTTTCTTTATGCTTGCCGCCGCAGTAAACCTGATATACGCCCTGAAATACTTCCCCGATAAGAAACTGCCGTCAGTAATACTGACCGTCGGCGTATTCTTCGCAATGAGCGCAGATATAGCGATAAACTTAAATTTCATCGCAGGAGCGGCGATTTTCGCCTTAGGTCATATCTGTTATTTCATAGCATATTCGCTGATGCAAAAGCCCCGTCCGACCGACTTTATCCCTGCAATGATAATATTTATCCCCATAGTGCTGTTTATGATGTTCTCACCGCTTCTTGACTTCGGCTCGTCTCTTATGAAGATCATCGGCATTTCATACGCTGTTATAATCTGCATTATGACAGGCAAAGCAATAATGAACTTTATCCGCATAAAGAACAGATTCAACCTTATACTTGCGCTCGGCAGTGTGCTGTTCCTTATATCCGATATAATGCTCCTGATGGCGTACTTCTCAAAAATAGATTTCCCGTTCTCGAATTTCTGCCTTGCCCTATATTACCCGGGACAGTGCCTTATTGCAAACGGTCTTGCACATATTAAAACAGCTATAACAGAAAAAATCCGTGTCGCTTGACACGGATTTTTTATTACTGATTATTCCGGGCTATCGTCCATTCCCGACTATACTGCAAAGCCCAGCCAACCGCAAACCTTTCAAAAGGTCGGAAGCCGAGTGCCTCGGCTCGCATTTCCGCCTTTAAATACGGTTGCTGTATATTCACGATTGTTTGACGGCGGGAGTAAACAAACAAGTTTTTCGACAGCTTGTTTTCAGCTACCGTCAACCCCGACCGTACCACAAAGTCACGCAAACTATCAACATTTCAAAAGTCGGAATTGTCAGCGGCGACCCGCCGCTTAGTGCTTCTTCAACCAGTTACGCATCCACTTGCCGTTTTCGGTAAGATCGCTCTCGCTCCAGTTACCGTTTGCCGATATTCCAGGCCGCAGTACCGAGCAGGTTTCATCCTTGTTGCAGATACTCCAGTTACAGTAGCTTATGCCTTGCTTGTCAAAATAGCTAAGCCACTTCTGCGTTTCGTTGAAGTCGTTTGCACCGCCGCCCGATGCGTCACAAGTACCGAATTCCGACACGAATACCGGCAGTCCCTGCGCCACGCAGTTTTCTACATTTGAATGAAGTCCTGCGTGAGTTGCCGCGTAGAAGTGGAACGCATACATTACATTCTTATAGCTCAGCGGATCTGAAAGCGGCTTGTCGATCTCCTGACTCCATGTGGGCGTACCTACTATAATTACCGAGTTCGGCGCATTCTTGCGGATAACGGGTATTATCTTTTCCGCATACGGCTTGATATTACCGCTCCACGATGCACCGCCGTTCGGCTCGTTGCATATCTCGTAAATTACATTCGGATATTTTGCATATCTCTTAGACACCGTTTCAAAGAAGGACTTTGCTTCGTTTGTATACTTGGACGGGTCGCCGGGATTAAGAACGTGCCAGTCAATGATAACATACATATCCAGCTTGATGCAGATGTCAACACCCTTTTCAAGCAGTTCAAGACTTCCGCTCTTGTTACCCATATAGCACTGACCGTTGCCCCACTCGTCAACATACATTGCAAGACGGACAACATTCGTATTCCAGTCGTCACGGAGCGTTTTGAATGCACTCTCGTTTACGAATTCGGGGAACCACGTAAGCCCGTGTGTACTCATTCCCCTGAGCTGATAACCCTTGCCACTCTTATCGACAAGCTGTCCGTTCTTTACCGAAAGCTGACCGTGCTGTGATACCGGTGTAGTGCCTTTAGGGTCGCTCGGCGCCTGAGGAACTGTTGCCGCCGGCTTTTTGGTCGTTGACGTATTATTATTGTTATTGTTGTTATTGTTATTATAATTATTTCTCTTATTTTCATCACTCGTTCCTGAGGTACTTCCTTTCACAGTCACTTTACCCTCATTGATATAAGCGTCAGCCGAATAATTGAATCCGAATGAAACGCTCTTTCCCTTTTCTATAGTTCCGTTGTAGCTCTCGTTCTTGACCGTCATTGTGTTTCCCGAAATGCTGAATATTCCGTTCCACTGCGACATCAGCTTTGTGTTGCCGGGGACGGTTACCTTTGCCGTCCAGCTGTTCACCGTATCGCCATTATTGGTTATAACGATCTCATAACCTCCGCACTTCTTACCGCCCTCTTCCCAGCTGCTCGACTTCTTCCATTGAACAGTGAAATTGCTTGCAGATGAAGCAGGCTTGCTCTGGCTGTTGTTTTTCGTGTCGGCAGTTGACGGTGCCTTTGTTGTATCGGCAGGCTTCTCGGTGTTCTCTGCCTTTGATGTATTTTCCTGCTTTGAAGTATTATTTTCTTCCTGTTCGGAGGTATCGGAAGATGTGTCGCTCTCTGTTACTGAACTGTCAACGGAAGTAACCTCGGAATTTTCATCAACACTGCTCGTATCCTCAACATACGATACATTGCTTTCGGTCGCCGAGCTGTTTCCGACAGACGATAATACACCACTGTCCTGCGCCGCACAGCCTGCAAGCATAGCCGCCGCAATAAACACGGCTATCGCACGTCTGATTATAGATTTTTTCATATTTCCTCTTTCGGTCGTGATATTAAAACAGCCCTCACGAATGAGGGCTGTCGTTATTCGTTAATCTTTTTAAGATTACTTTCTCTTCTTAGCAACTACTACTGCACCTGTTGCGAGGAGTGCAACACCTGCAACTGCTGCAACGCCTTCAACACCTGTGTTTGTGTTGGGCTTTGTAGAATCGCCTGCTGTGGGAGCTGTTGTGTCAGCGGGAGCTGTTGTATCAGCAGGCTGGTTAGCAGCGTCAAGACCTGAAACTGTGAATTCAATCTCTAAAGACTTTGTGGGGTATGCACCGTTATAGCCATCTTTCTTAAGAGCATCGTTCCAGATGTTAGCGAACAGAATCTTAGTATGACCTGACTTCTTACCGTCTTCTGTATCAATGATAGGATCAGCAACTTCTGATGTTACTGTACCATCAACGATAATCTTGCAGTCAGAGAACTTAGCGATAGATTCGCCATTTTCGCCTGCGTCCTTGTTGAAAGGAATATCCGTTGAAACAAACAGAAGGTTGAAAGAAGAAGAACCGTCGAGTGCCCAGTCAAAGTCAGTAATGCCAACCTTGTATGTGCCGTCCTTGTCAATCTTTACATCTGTGTATGTAGCAGGAATAACATAGCCGGAATCACCACCCGGCATATCATCGTCGAACTTGTCTTGATACTGAGGGAATGTTTCAGGGTCGTTACCGCCCCATACGATTACGCCATTGAAGTACTTGCCGTCTGCTGCATCTCTTCCGTATTGTGCCTCATCGAAAGCGTTTCTGAATGAGTAGGGTGCTGTCTGGAAACCGATATAAGCATTATAAGTTTCTGCTGCTGCGCCTACTGTAAGTGTGCCTGCTACTGCCATTGCAGCTGCTGCACCGATGAATCTTCTCATCTTCATTTTAATTACCTCCAAACAAATTGTATATGTTTCATTCTTATGAGTGTTGTTAAAAGTTTACAACATTCTCAATAAATTAATTATAACCTCTTTCTGCCAAAAAATCAATTTGCATTTTTCACACATTTACCACATAACTTTTAGTTAATTTGTACAATTAGGCTATTAAGTTATAACGCAGACCATTCTCGATTGTCACCCATTTGTGCAGTTCGGTTGACACGAGGCGCTGTCGGTGGTATTCTGTTAAAGTCGTTTGACAAAATGGAAAGGAAACAAAAAATATGAACAGACAGAAAATCACAACAATCGTACTTTGTGCGCTCTTTGCGGCAATTACGGCAGTACTTTCGCAGATAGCGATACCGATGCCCTCCGGCGTACCGGTTACATTACAGACCTTTGCGATAGCCCTCTGCGGCTTTTATCTCTGCACGGCAAGAGCAACCGTTTCAACGGTCGTTTATGTTCTGCTCGGTGCGGTAGGCGTTCCCGTATTCAGCGGCTTCAAGGGCGGAATCGCTTCAATAGTAGGTCCTACGGGCGGATTTATAATCGGCTTTATCGCTATGGCGGCCATCAGCGGAATCGCATTCAGAAATATGCCCGAAAAGTTCCGTGTACCGCTTAGAATAGCAATGGGCATCTTGGGCGTTGCCGCTTGCCATATCTGCGGATTTGTACAGTACGCTCTCGTTGCAGGCAAGGATCTGTTATCCAGCTTCCTGCTCGTATCCGCTCCCTATCTTGTAAAGGATATAGCAAGCGTGGTTCTCGCATACTTTGCCGCTCTCGCAATTTCAAAGGCTCTGAAAAGAACAGGCTTTGCTCCAAGCGAACAGGCGTAATTGCAATAAATTTATAAACATTAAAGGCAGTGCCGGACGGCGCTGTCTTTTTGCTTTTAAGGTAATATTGACATATAAATCTGAACAATTAAGACCATACACGTTTTAATACCCGCCGATAACGCAAGCCTTGCCAACCTCAGACATTTCCAACGGCGGAATTTGAAGCGGCACATTGCCGCCCTGCTTTGACTTTTTATGATTTAAGTGCTATACTCTCTAAATAGTAAGAGAAAACACGGAGATACTATAAATGGATAACAAATACGAAGAACGGCTCGGCACAGCCTCGATGCTGCCTCTTATACTTAAAATGGCACTGCCGGGCTTTGCGGCACAGCTTATAAACCTGCTGTACAGCATAGTTGACAGGGTCTTCATCGGACACATAGAGCTTATCGGCACAGATGCGCTGGCAGGTATCGGTGTTACAAGCTCGATAATCATTCTTATCTCGGCATTTTCACAGATAGTCGGCGGTGGCGGCGCACCGCTCGCCTCAATAGCGCTCGGCAAGGGCGACCGTGAAAGAGCGCACAGGATACTCGGCAACGGCTTTTCACTGCTCGTGCTGTTTACTGTAGTAACATCGGGCATAACCTACATCTTTATGGAGCCCCTGCTCCGCCTTATCGGCGCAAGCGACGCAACTATCGGCTATGCAACAGACTACCTCTCGGTATACCTTACAGGCACGCTGTTCGTAATGTTCGCAACCGGACTTAATTCGTTCATAAATGCACAGGGCAGACCCGGAATTTCAATGATAGCCGTAATAATCGGCGCAATCCTCAACATAGGCCTTGATCCGCTTTTTATCTATGTATTCGGTATGGGCGTAACGGGCGCCGCTCTCGCAACGGTAATATCGCAGGCGGTAAGCGCCTTTATAATAGTCGGTTTTCTTGTATCCGACAAAGCGACTTTGAAAATAAAGCCGAAATATCTTAAGCCCGATATAAAGATAATCGGCTCGCTGTTCGCTCTTGGCATCGCCCCGTTTATAATGGCAAGTACGGAAAGCCTTGTCGGCTTCGTTCTCAACGGCTCGCTTAGCGGCTACGGCGATATATACGTCAGCACCCTTACAGTAATGCAGAGCGCAATGCAGTTTGCCGCCGTGCCTCTGAGCGGCTTTGCACAGGGCTTCGTTCCGATAGTCAGCTACAATTACGGCAAGGGCAACACAGACCGTGTCCGCCTCTGCTTTAAATATTCCGTGATAATTATGTTCTCGTTCTTCGCCCTGACAAACCTGTTTATGATTACCTTCCCCGAATTTGTCGCAGGAATATTCACAGATGACACCGCACTTATAAAAACAGTCGGCAGAATGATGCCTCTTTTCCTTACAGGCATGACCATATTCGGACTTCAGCGTACCTGCCAGAGTATGTTCGTTGCTCTCGGTCAGGCTAAAATTTCACTGTTCATAGCCCTTTTGCGTAAAGTGATACTGCTTATCCCTCTCGCCCTTATCCTGCCGAATTTTCTCGGTGTAAAGGGTGTATATCTCGCTGAATCCGTAGCGGATGCTACCTCGGCAATCTGCTGTACAGTTATCTTCGCTCTTACCTTCCGCAAGATACTCAAAAAGCGTGAGCAGACATAAATTAAACAATCAAGCGGTCACAGGGAAAGATACAGCCCCGTGACCGCTTTTTCTTATGCGATTTTCAAGCACCGCCCGCACATTTCTCGTGCCGGCGGTGCTTTGCATTTATTTCAGAAATTCCGCCAGTATCTGACCGAGTAAACACGATTGCTTATCGATAAGCTGTTTTCTTGTTATAACGTTATGCTCACGGAATTGCTCAATTAACTGCGTTATTATATTTCTTTGCTTTTCGTTAAGACCTATAGCAGAAATATTCGATTGCCGTTCCATACCCGACAGATAATCCATAGAAACGTTGAATAAAGCCGAAAACGCTCTTACCGTATCAAAAGTAGGGCTTTGCTGATTTTTTTCATATCTGCTGATCATTGAGCTTTCCTTGTTTATTTTATTTGCCAGTTCTTCCTGCGTCCAGCCTTTTTCTTTTCTGAGCCCTTTCAGAATCAAGCCGAAATCAAAAGCATCGTTCATTTATCCACCTTAAATTTGATTTATAATCAAATTATAACAGGTGCAACTTGATAAATTTGCATCATTATGCTATAATATTTGATATAAAAACGAATTTACTCAGAATTAATTGATAAATTTGCTCAAAACGGGTGATTAAGTGCAACAACAAATAAAATCCAGACAACGTGTGACCAAACACGGCGAGGTTTTCACCGCCGAGCGTTAAGTAAAGGCAATGTGCGACCTTGTAAAACAGGAAACCGAGCGTATCGACAGCCGTTTTCTTGAAATAATCATACTGAGTTTGATACAAAACCATGGAATAATTAAAAAGTATCCCGTTGCGGTGTAAAAACTGCTCTTGCGGTGTAAACGGAAAGCCGGGACTGCCCGCTTGTTTTTATTTGGAGGACAATTATGAAAAAGACACTCACTCAGAAGCAGATTGCTGATTATGAGCAGCTGTGCCGCAACAAAAACAATGGTCGGTTGCTGACCTCGGATGGACTGCGGTTCATCTGCGAAGCTAATAACTATGACCCCGAAGCCATCGGTTGGCATTTCTTAGAAACATTGGCTCGTATAAATTCAGAACAGAAATGACAGAAACCTCACTACTACTTTGTGGTGGGGTTTCTCTGTACATAGAATATTTACAATTTTTTCGAGAAACCCATTGACCTTGGTGTGACACCAAGGTGTATTATATAATCGAAAGGTGGTGATCAGATGGGATACTCAGTAAAATGGGTGGTTGAGAATCTTGGCATAACTCGTGATATGCTTAGATATTACGAGAAAGAAAAGCTCCTTCCTACCAACGAGAGTCGTAATCCAACGAATAAATATCGTGATTACAGTGATGAGGACATCGAAAGGATATGGGGCATCAAACTGCTTATAGGCATCGGATTTACGGCGAAAGAAATCTATGCTCTTATGAATGATCCGGATTTCGATTTTGATACTGCCATCACTAAAAAGGTAGCGGAGTTGGAACGCAAGCATGATGAAAACCTAATTTATTTGGAGTTTGCTAAAAGCATAAAATTCATGGGCCGTGTTCCTACTACATCGAAAATCGGTAGTATAAAATTCGACGATTTTCTGGAGTACGCTCACGAGAACTGGAACTTTTATGATGCCCCTCGTTCAGCGCCATTTATGCAAATGGCGGACACGCTTATTTCAAAGGCCCCACAAGAGTGGAGTCCTGATGATGTGGAGCGCATTCTTGAAATGTTTGAAAATTTTGATGCTGAAGGAATGATGCACACATACGCCCTTCATGGCTACTATCAAGTTATCTCTGACATGAAGGACCTTGGATACGACAGTGATACAGTGCAGAGAGTTGTTAAACTGCTGCACGAGTATCTTGTGGGCCACAACATGGAACCGGAGCTTGACGGAAAAATTACCCCGCAGTTTATTGCCAAGTACACGGCTCCATTCTTCCTCAATGGAGATATAGCGCTTCAGCACGAGAGGAATTATGGGAAAGCAGGATGTTTATTCATTGCTCAGGCTTTGGCGTATTACGGTGGGTATGATATCGACGATTTGTAAAGGAGGCATGCAAATGGAAGAAAATAAAAAAGGATTTATTGCTTGGGTTAAGGCTCATAAGAAGCAGCTGTTCATGGCAGGAATCAGTGTCACAGCTATTATCGGGATTATAATTGGCCTTAAAAACAAGGAGGCCATCAAGGAACTGTGGGAGTCCCTCGAAAACAGCCTAAGCAAAACACTGGAAAACCTGCCTGAGTCCATCACCATAGTTCAGACAGCTCCGCCGGTGATTGAAGAAGTAGTTCCTGTTAGAGTGTACACTTCTCCACAGGAGCCTTTTGATGTTAGCCAACATATCAGAAACTTATCTGGTGGCAGACATCATTCTGTTGAAAAAGCAGCTGAGTCCGCAGCGTTAGGGATTGACCTGTTGCCGCATCAGACACTTGTTGATACATACACAAAGTGTGCTGCGTAAAGCAAAACCATTATGAAATTATAAGGAGGACAAAATTATGCAGATGTGCCCGTTTTGTGACAAAGTTTACGACGAATCCGAGTATAGCAGATGCCCTTATTGCTCCGGTGAATTAGAAGATGACACTGGGGAGAGATACTTTAAAAATTGCCCTAATTGTGGTGGTATCATGTATTGGGATGACGAATGGGAATGCACCAACTGTGGTGAAACCATCGATTCAGACGAAGACGATAATGATGGAATTATCGAAGGCTAATCCTTAAATAACAGAAAAAGCGCCTCACTACCGGAATCAAATCCAGTGGTGAGGCGTTTATGCGTCTATGGGGTTATGCTTTTATTTCCTGACCGTGCTTGAAGGTGAACCGCACATCGTCCTTTCCGTGGACGGTCACGAAATCCACCAGTCCGCACCAGAGGGCGATATCAAAGGTGCCCACCAATTCAGCCTTTGCCAGGGCTTCGAGGAAAGCCTCAATCTTTGCCCTGCGGGACTGCTTGCTATGGATGGCATCTTCGACTGCCTCAAGCCTAGTTTTGGTAGCGTCAAACCGTGCTGTCAGACCATCATAGCGTTTTTGGTATTCTTCCTGGTCGAGAACAGTGTGTGCGTTTTCATAGATGCACTTTTCAATGAGGTCGTAAACCACCGCCATTTCACTTTCCAGTTCGACCTGTTCCGCTTTGAGGTCGGTAAGGTCAAAGGCTGCATCAAGGGACACTGTAAGAGCCGCTGTTATCGTTTCCTTTTCTCCGATCAGCTGATTGACCGCCGACACGAATAATCTCTTGATGTCATTATCCGTCAAATGTGGTGTGGTGCATTTCTCATCGCCATCGTATTTATGATTGCATTGCCAGACCGCACGACGATACTTGCTGGTGGAGTGCCATGTCTTTGAGCCGTACCACTCACCGCATTGACCGCAGCGTATCTTGCCGGAGAAAAGGTGAACACTACTGTGCCTGCCGTCGTTTGCCTTTCGGTGTTCCAACTCACGCTGTACCTGTTCAAACACGTCCGGACTGATGATGGCTTCGTGGTTGCCTTCCACATAGTATTGAGGAATTTCACCCTCGTTGACTTTTTTCTTCTTAGTGAAGAAGTCCACAGTGTAGGATTTCTGTAGAAGTGCATCGCCCTTGTATTTCTCATTGGTAAGGATACTGCGGACGGCTCCGGCATTCCATTTATCTTTACCGCCGGGTGATTTAATGCCGTCAGCAGTCAAGTGCGTGGCTATACCGTATGGTGACATTCCCTGTATGAACATATTGTAGATGCGGCGAACAGTGGCCGCTTCATCCGGGTTCAGAACCAGATTGCCATCAGGACCGCAGTCATAGCCGAGAAATCGCTTGAAAGGTACGGTGACCTTGCCGTCTGCGAAACGTTTTCTTTGCCCCCATGTGCAGTTTTCTGAAATGCTTCTGCTTTCCTCCTGCGCAAGGCTGGACATGATAGTAATGAGCAGTCAGCACTTGCTGCCCTGGATGATTTCGCTGAAATCTGGGACAAGAAATATCCTAAGATCTCAAAATCCCGGAGAGAAAACTGGGCAAATCTCAACACATATTTCAAGTTCCCGGAGGAGCTTCGGCGGCTGATTTATACGACCAATTCCATAGAGGGCTTCAATTGGCAGCTGCGTAAGGTGACTAAATCCAAGGCTGTTTTCCCGACAGATGACAGCCTGTTCAAGATGCTGTATCTCGCCATGCTGGACATCACCAAAAAGTGGGCTGGCCGCCGGCAGGACCGGGCGCAGATATACACTCAACTCGCACTGTACTACAGTGGCCGCATTCCCGAATGACCGCCGCGCCGGAACTCAATTGATTTGTGTTACTATGAATAAGCTCTGGACTCATCAAAATGTTACCTGAGCTTACTGATTTCACTTAATGCACATTTGTGGTTTACACAGATTTTGGGGTAGATCCAGTGCATTCATTTCTCAATGCTCCGCTCTTCCCCTTTTGCGTTGACTATTACAGCTGAATATGCTAAAACGAACACAGCATATCACTTAATTTACGGCAGATATGTCTGATTGAGAAATGGCTATTTATCAATCAAGCGCCAAAGAGTCAGCAAAATAGCATACATAATCATTTTCATTGCAGTAATCAATGATCTTTTTCCTCAGTTTATCGTTTGCGCCATATTCAATAAGCAAAACATCCATACCGTTTTGTTTGCAGACATTAAGATATTCAATAAAATACTCTCTATTCTCCCAATTATTTTCGCCAAAGGATTTATCATCGAAATTTATTGATGTAAATACGGTTTCCTGATTAACCGCTTTTATGCAAGTTGGGATAGAGCGATTATTTATTACTTCACTTATAAACACATCGCCGCCATTCACAATTACCTTTATTCCTTTTTCAGTAAAAGCGTTGAAAATATCTAGTAACGCATTGTATATTTTCTGCTCGTGAAATGCATAGTAAACATCGGTATTATCCACAAATAGTCCTGAAACTCCCTTATCCACCAGTTCATCCGCTGCTTCAACGATGTGTGTCTGCCATTTTTCTGATGATACATCTATCCACTTTTCATTATCCCAATCCTTGTATTCGCCTATGGTAAAAGGCAAAAATTCTTCGTAATAGCTGCGAAAGTCTTCTACTGAACCAATATTAAGATAGGAATATATCTCGTTGTTTCCGTTTTGGTGTATCACATCAATGTCCTCGGATGTCAATAATTCTGCATCAATAACAAGAACGTCATAGTTGTTTAGCGACAACAGTTTTTCCTTTTCTGCTCCGATAAAAACACCATACGGATGTCTTACATCAGTCAAATTTTCCGTTGTCTTTACCGTACAGGCTGTAAAAAAAATCACCACAGAAATCAGAACAAGTATTTTAGTCATTTCTTTTTTGCTCCTAAAAAAAGAATGTGCCATCTCCAAATTTATAAGGCAGATTTACACCCATTTTCTTAATTATATCACATCCCAACTTAAAATTTCAATACCAACATACTAGAGCGTATCCGAAGTACGAACAAGCGATTTTATGACGATTCGGCGTATAGTAAAATGAACCTCGCCCTCGCATGCCTCGATGTAGCCGTCCCACGGAGTATCTCCGGCGAGATAAGCGCCCATTACATAGCCCCATGTCTACATTTTCGGAAATTTACCCTCTGCGCCGTCAGCCGAAATCACACTGAGCGACATGGTGTTCTGCCCAACTTCAGATGTGAATGGGTAGGTGTATGTCTTGGTGTGCATTCCCTCGCTGAAATACTCCTCATACCGCATGACCTCGTTTTCGTTCTTTTTCAGAATGAACGCAAGAGTTCCTGCGGCTGAAATCACGAATTTCACGGTCGGGTCGCAAATTCCAGCGGTCAGAGAAGTGCCTTGTAATAAAGAAATAAGGCACTCACCCGGAGCGCCCTCGAAGTCAAATTCAGTCAGCTTGTATTCATCGTTGTTAAGTTCGTAGGACTTATGTTCGCACTCCACAGTGCAAATCGCAATGCCGTCGGAGAGTGATTTCGACACTTTCACTACATTGAAAAGGTAGTTCAGCGTGTCGCTTTTCAGCTGTACCTCAAGACCTGTGAATATCTCCTTTGCCGCCGATGAAATAACAGAAAACTGAAAGGTGCATTCTCCGTTCAGACTGTCGGTAAGCGATGCGGAAATCACCCTTGTGAACGCACCACGCACATTTCCGTTTTCGGTCACGATTATCTCAACCATCACACCGCCCCCGCATTCCTCACCGTTACCTTGTTCTGATTCCACTGTATTCGGGATATTACCTTAGTCAGCGGAACTCCGTCAATACTCAGCGGAATTGTTAAATCAAACGCCTGTGTCTGTACTCCGTTGAAGCCCGAAACCGTGCCGTTCATGTCGAGGTCGAAATCTGACGGAATAGCCGCAACAATGGTCGTGATGATTGTCGGCAGGTTCTGCACAAGCGAGATGAGCAGCTTTATTCCTGCTTCGATGATGAGCGGAATTGCGGAATGAGAGTTTTTATTGCGTCAATAACGCTTGAAACGCCGCTTTTCAGTTCATCGGCGGCATTATCGTTTCCCGCAAGCAGGTCGGCAAGGCCGTCCGTGATTTGCGTAATTCCCGGCAGGAGTTCTCCCACCATGCGGTTTTTCAGACCGCCTGCCGTGTGCAACAGCTTGGTAAGGCTGTCCTCAAAAGCGGCTGAAGCCGCAACCGCTTTGTTGCTCATAACCATGCCGTAGTCCTCGGCTTCCTGCTTCAGACGTTCGGTTTCCTCTACGCTTGTGTTCAGGACAGCCGCCATATCCACAGCGGATTTTCCGAGGAGGTCGTTTGCGGCGGCGGTACGCTCTGCGCCTGCTTCCATGCCTTGCAGAGCCGTGATTACCATGCTCAGCCTTTTCAAGGGCGGTGTTGTTGGAATTCAGTTCACGCTCCATGCCGTTGAGAGCCGCCTGCGCGTTGTTCAGCTGTATCTGCCAGCTTTGAGTGCGACGGTCGTTCTCGCCGAAAGACTCGGCGGCATTCTGCAAAGCAGTGCGGAGCGTTTCGATTTTCTGTTTCTGACTGTCGATTTCCTTGTTCAGAACCTCGCTGCGGGCTGTTAGGGCTTCGGTGGATTTATCATTCTTGTCGAACTGAGAATCCACCAGCTTCATTTCTGAACCAAGTACCTTGAAAGAATTATTGATTTCGACGAGGGATTTCTTGAACTCCTTTTCGCCCTCAAGACCTATTTTAAGACCGAAATTGTCGGACATTCTGCGTCACCTCCTCGGAAAATGGGCATAAAAAAAGAGCCTTGCGGCTCGGGAATATTGGAAAAGGAGCAGCCGTGAGGGGTGCTCCTAAATGTATAATATATTACAATCAATTATTGCGTTTCAGAACAACTTTCAATTACAGCAAACGCTAGATATTTTAAAAGTGGTAATTCATCTGCAATTTTCTGATTACTTAGTGAGGGAATAGCTATGTACTCGTCTACATCTCCTTTGGCATGTGCTATTGAACATCTGTAGCTGTATACTCGTTCAGTCAAATCAGATATTATTTTCTTATCTTTTTCCAAGATATCTATTTTCAAAACATTAGAATTACAATATGTGTCTTGGCGTTTTTGATCTGAAACTATCCAACTCTTAAATTGGGGTATATCAACAGATTTTATAAGCACTAATCTTAATGCTTCGCGTTCAGAACTTATTTTTTTATATCTCGATAACACTTTCCGCAACTCATTATGATTTACATTCTGAGTGTCTATTTGTGATAGTTCATTCAAAAAATAATAGTTCTGTAATCTCACAAAGAAATATTCTATTACTTGATAATAGCTAAGATATGCTAACCTTTCATCTTGTGACTTTATCGCATTGTTGAGATATAACATAGGCACCTGCTCATAACCAGTCGGCTTGTACTGCATTTTATGTATGCTGTCATCACCAATTAGCTTGAAAACAGGGTCAACAGAATATATTTTAAAATTCATATCATATTCCATTGAAACACGAAGTAATATCTCATTCATTAATAAAACGAGTTCCTCAATTGTTTTATATTCAACATCAAACAATTGAATTGATAAAACCTGTTCATGATTGACATAAGTGTGATCGATGCTACCGTCCTCATTCTCGTTGATGAAATAGTCATAAAATGTTTCCCATATCAAATCGCTCTTTTCGCCTATTGTTGCAATTACCTTTTCACCATCGTAAATATGTATTGCTCCAATGCTAGTATAATCGAAACCTTTGATAATTTTCTTGTAGGTATGCATATCGCTTGGGATAATAAAGCACTCATAATAATCGCCAATTCTAATCGAATTATTATTCACCCGTATAAATGTATTGTAGAATATAGCACTAATAAAGCCTTGACAATTTCTCCAATCATCGCCTGGTTTTAGTTGGTTTATCAATGCTGTGAATACCTGCAATTGACTATTCAGTATTTTTTTAGTGATTTCATCAAAAAAAACAGGCTCTCCACCATAATCCACTTCAGTGATATTATCAATAGACAGAGCGTTAGCCCATCGTTTTAGTGAATCAATATTTATGTTTGTGTGACCGTATAAAGACATATATAATGCCTCCTCTCATTGTTTAATATTGTATCATAATAAACAAATTGTGTCAATCTTATATTCCCACCAGCACAACCTCGTCAATATCCGCTTCACGCTTAGGTTTGGAGATTCCAATAAACTGCTTATGACACTCCCACAAATCCAGCAGAAACCCGAACGGCATAAGCCACACCTCTTCCGAACCGAGGTGCAGCTGCGCTGTTCCGTAATAGAACAGCCGGGTGAACAATTCTGCGTCGTTCACTCGGCTGTTACTGCGTTTTTTGAGGTATCATCGCTTTCTACATTTCGTTTCGTGCCTTTCAGCATAGCTTCGGTGATAGCGTCCTTGTACTCGGCAAGCTCGCCGGGGGAGGTCAGGAGTTCCACGGTTTCCTCGGTGAGAAGCGGCTTTTTATCGCTGTTTCTGAAATTATGTATCTCAATGCTCTGATTGCAAAGCAGAGTAATCAGCCAGATTATCTAGTCCAGAGCCATCTCCACTTCAAGCATCTGTTCGATCGTTCCTGCAAACAGCTTTTTCAGTTTTGCCTGAATATCTCCTGTGCTTTCACAGTCTGCCATCAGAAGCTGAACGAGCTCCTTTTCGCTTAATCCGTGATTTCTGTTTTTCATACCAATTTACCCCAATTTTCTTTATGGTCATTATTGGCATTTACACAGTTTTTTATTCAGACTCTCTATGCCGCCCATCAGGGCGGCATTTCAGCTTGTAGCAAAAGTATGTTTTTTCAAAAAAAGTGCTTGTTCTCAATCCCTATCCCCAAACCCCTTTCCCCGGGAAAGGGGCTATATTACTGGGGCTACCGCCCCTAGACCCTGTCGGGGGCTACGCCCCAAAGCAAGGATGCTTTGGTTGCTTGCCAAAAGTTTTGCACGATGCAAAACCAACAGAGCAAGCAATAAGCGACACCCATTTTTATATAATCAAGAGGTTTATCGACAGTCTGATGCCGCCCATCAAGGCGGCATTTCAGCTTGTAGATAAAGTATGTTTGTTTATAAAATGAAGCACTGCACAGTTCAGTTTATATCTCCCCGAACTCCTCTAGTCTCTGCATAATTTCCTTGCTTCTGTCGATAAACAGCAGAGCCTTGTTATGCTCGTAATACTCCTTACATCCAAACTCGGAAATAAATCTTGCCGTGTAGCTGTTTGCGGTAAGCTCGGTTACAAGTATCAGCATTTCCTGTCCGTCGGTGTACACTTCATTGCAGAAAATAAATGCGTTTGACATCTTATCCTGTGCCGTTTTCGCTGAAATTTTAAGTTCAGACACAAGACTGTCATATCTGCTCCTGATATCCGCAAACGCCGTTTTTCCGTCCTTGCCGACTGTGAGCGCAGTCATATTCTCAAGCTGTGATATTGCTCTTGCGAGCGTTTTCTGACGTGATACGGAAATGCTTGACGACTGCTTGCCGTTTTCAAGCTCATTTTTCTTTACCGCTATAAGCTCATTCATCAGCTTTTCTGCGGAAATATCGCTGTCATGCGTTCTCAGTTTGAATTCTTTCAGCGTTACAAGCGTTTCACGGAGCATATCCTCGCCGTCTGTTACCTGCTTTGCCGATGCCGTAACGCTGTCAAGGATAAGTCCGAGCAAGGATAAACGCTCGTCAAACTTTGCGTTTTCAGCCCTGTCTTTTATGCTGTCACTTGCATTGCCGCTGAGTATCTCGTCTATCTGATAGTCGCTCCTGTACTTATTGAACAGGTCGTAATATGCCGTAAAGCTTCTCGCTGTCATGTCGTGCTGTATGTACTGACGAATAAGCTTTATGTCGACCTTGATATTATTTTTTCTCATACAGGGTTATCATCTGCGACAGGTCTTCCCAACCTCTCGCCGTAACGAACGATTTTCCGTCAACCGTACTTTCTATGCGGTAAAAATCCGCTTTCTTAATTTCAAGATAGGTAAGCACAGAGGCATGAACGCCCGCCTTGTAAGCGTATTCTTTCCACGCTGTAAAATCAGGCTCGATGTCAATTCTTTTCAGTCTGTCCCACGTTACAATGTCAAACTCACGGACGGAATTATTGTATTCGGGCGGATTTCCCGCAGTGACTATTATCCAGCCGTCAGGCACTCTGTGTCTGCCAAACACCTTGTATTGCAGGAACTGGAGCATAATCGGGGCGAGCGTTTCTGATACGCAATTTATCTCATCAAGGAACAGTATTCCCTCTTTTACACCCGTATTTTCCATAAGGTCATACACTGCCGAGATGATTTCCGACATAGTGTACTCCGACACGTCATATTCCTTACCGCCGTAATTCTTGTGTACAATGAATGGCAGTCCGAGTGCGGATTGCCTTGTGTGGTGCGTCATGGAGTATGACAGCAGACCTACTCCCATTTCCGACGCTACCTGCTCCATTATCGCAGTCTTGCCTATTCCGGGAGGTCCCATCAGAAATACAGGGCGTTGTTTTTCAACAGGAATCGCATAGCCGCCCGTTTCGTCCTTTGTGAAATATGCCGTCATGGCATTCTTTATCTGTTCTTTTGCTTCTTTTATATTCATACTCTGCTCCTTTAGATCTCATCCGACGGAAGAACAAGCTTTATCGCCCACGGCGGAACACCGGGATTATTGTACTCATCGTCTATGAATACAAATGCCGTTTCATACGGCGGTTTTCTTGCGGGAAAATCCCCGTATCCGTCTGTAAAATAAATAAGCCCCTTGAGATTTGTAAACTCTTTGCTTTGTATCAGCTTATCAACATAAGCGAATACCGGGCGGAAATCCGTACCGCCGAATCCGTGCAATTTCATTGTAGCAAGATAATCGTCAAACTCTTCCTGCGAGGTTATCTTTCTGTCCTCCTGTATGTCCGTGTCGCACTGGATAATATGAAGATTTATCTTTGTGAAAAAGCTTTCCTCGTTTTTGAGGATATTGTACGTCTTCTGAATGAATTTCTGTACAAGCTCTCCTGATACCGAACCCGATGTATCGATTGCTATAACAAATTCCTTTATTCGCTTTACTTCCTTGTATTCAAGCGGTTCTATAAGCGGCATACGCTCATATAGTTTCAGTCCGTAGGTGTAGAAGATATAATCAAACTCATCATCGTTTACACGCATCGCTTCTCCCATTACGGAGAATTTTTTCAGAAATTGCGTATAGTCGTATTTCTCACGGTTGACGGCGTTCAGATTCTGAATGAAGCTGCCCCTTGTATCGCCTTTTTCCTTTGAAAACGCTTCTATTTCGATCTGCATTTTCTCCGAAATTTCTTTCCAGTCCTTTTCAAGCTGTGAGGCGGTTTCAGCTGACATCTGCATATCATTTCCCGTTCCATCTTCATTTCCGGGATTTTCTGCGTTACCGTTTCTGTTGTTGCCATTGCTGTTATCCGTATCATTACCCGACTGTCCGTTATCAGAATTCATGTCATTACTGTTCCGGCTGTTGCCGTCCTTGCTGTCCTGATTGCTTTTGATCTGCGTTGAAGCTTCTGTTTCAGGCGGCTTTGCATACCAGATTCTGTGGTCGTCTTCCGCAAACAGCTCCGACCAGGCATAGACCTGCAAATCGTCAACATTCCTCAGGAGATAATCATATATCTTCTCTGCGGTGACAAACCGGCAATCCGTTTTGATTTTGTCGATAATACTACCCTGTCTGACTTGTCGGGGCGAAGAAAGCGCCTTTATATCGAGCTCATTCATGATATTCTCAGTAGCGATATCGCACGCCAGATTCCACCTGAGCGTGTCTACAAGCGTACCGACAATATTGTGGCGGAACACGCAATGAAGCATCATGTGTAGATATGCCCGTGTCAGATTATATCCGGATTTATAGCTTTTCAGCACATAGCTTTCGTCATAGAAAATGTATCTGCCGTCAGTAGCAACAGTTTCGGTTATGATCGAGGTTTTGAGCGGCAGCTTATTAATTGCGTTGTCAAGAAATCTGAGATTTACGGCAAGCGTATTGCGGGACAGCATAAGTATGTCGGTTGCAAGCGCCGAAAGCTTCTCGGCACGCTCCTTTGCCTTTTCATATTCCTTATCCGTAAAATCACTTCCTTTGTCGATTCAATAAGTTATCCCGTTGTACCAATCGGTTATTTCATTGCCTGTCTGAGATGAGTAAATATGTATTTTTTCGCAACCGTAAAAAATTCTCCGTGAAATAAAGGTATTTTCACTTAGCGTCACCTTTTCAAGGGAAGTGCAGTTTGCAAATGCGTGTTGCTCTATAACTCGCACCGTATCGGGAATAGTCAGCTTCTTCAGCGAGGTACATCCCGCAAAAGCGGCACCGTGTATATAAAATCACATATAAGGCTATAGTTCCAGTGATGACAGAGGGTCGCAAAAATTGTCGTGTTCCGGACTGTTTGCAACCGTCAGAAGAAATGCGGCGGCAGAGGTATTACCCTGCTCGTCTGCAAATTCAATAAGCCCTGTGACATTCCCGGCGGTGATCAAGCCGTTTTCCTTGCATATTCCGAGTAGCTCGGCACTGTCCTGCGTAATACAGTAACGCACGGCATTTTCCGCATTATTATGCAGAAAATCAAGGTAATGCTCCTCTGCTGCGGCGCTGAGATTCACTCTGTACATAAGACGTGAAAACGCTATCGCATATTGAAGATTTTCGTCCTGCAAAGCGGGGAAATAATTATCCTGCGCCGTAAAGTCAAAACCGCCTTTGTCCCAGATATTACGCAATATAAAATTGTACGCCGATGATCCGTCGGTCGCCGTAACTGCTTTATAAAGCGGTTTCCCGCTGATTGTGCTTCTGACAGTAACGCTTACGCAATCGGAAAATGCGTCGCCGCCGACTGAAATTATGCCGTCCGGGATCTCAAGTTCATGCAGGCTTTCGCACATGAAGAATGCCTTTTCTCCTATACTTTCCAACCTGTCGGGAATATTTACCGATTTCAGGTTGTGGCAGTTCAGAAATGCCATATTTCCTATTTTAATCAAACTGTCGGGAAGTGTGATACAAGCAAGGCTTGTACACTCTTTGAAAGCTCGCTCATCAAGCTCTGTGACTGTATCGGGCAGAGATACCGATATCAGCGACAGGCAACTGCCGAAAAGATTATACCCTATCTTAGTAACGCCTGCGGGAATGTCAATACTTTCAAGGCTTGTGCATCCCCAGAATGCAGAATTCCCAATTTCCGTAAGTTTGTTATCAAGATATATTGTATTGAGTGTACTGCACTGGGCGAAAGCACAGCTTCCGAGCCGTTCAACACCGTCCGGCAACGTGACAGAAGTCAGCGATGAACAGCCGTAGAATGCGCCGTCGTTTATGACTTTCAGACTTTCCGGGAGCGTAACGGCAATAACGCTCTGTAAGCCGCAGAGGGCGTCCTTGCCTATGGTCGTTACACCGTCAGGCACGGTAATAACAGTTTCGCCCTCTTTTAGTATACATTTTTTCAGTACAGCATCCTTTATATCAAATTGTGCCAAAGCAATTACCTCTTCCTGTTTCTGTAGTATAAGAGAGTTCATTCTTCTTTGTTTACCGCAATAATTCTATATGTCGATATCATTATCGTCAACAAGCGGAATTCTGACTTTTTTTGCTGTGACGTTATTTATTTTACGGGTATTTTTTCAAACACGGTATTCCCTCCGATATTTAGAAAATTCATCATGAGCAAGGTTTATGCGTTTTATATCTTTATGGTTTAAGTATATCACAACGCAGCTGAATATTCAATGTTTAATCAATGTCCGTAACAACAGAAAAACCGCACCGATATAAAGGTGCGGTCTTTCTTGAACTTATCAAAGATTGTCGACTGCCGAACGTTCAACCGCAAGGCATTTTGTATAGCTTTCCATAAATCTGTCAAAGCCGCCTGCCGCTCGGCAGCGTGATGAACAGTATTCCGCAAGATACTCAAAAAGCGTGAGCAGACATAAATTAAACAATCAAGCGGTCACAGGGACAGATACAGCCCCGTGACCGCTTTTTCTTATACGATTTTCAAGCACCGCCCGCACATTTCCCGTGCAGGCGGTGTTTTGCGTTTATTTCAGAAATTCCGCCAGTATCTGACCAAGTACCCTGTACTGCTCATCGCTGAGCCTTTTTCTTACTGTATTGTTGTATTCGTGAAAAGCGTCTATAAGCAAGCGAACACAGTCAGCCTGCCCGTCCGTAAGCCCGATAAGCGAAACCGTTCCGGATTGCTGTAAGCCGCAAAGATAGTCAAGCGATATATTATGCTCTCTTGCAATTGAGCAAAGAGCCTCATACGTCGGACGTTTGTCTCCGTTTTCATATCTGCACATCATACTTTTATCTATATTCGCCCTGCTTGCAAAGTCCTTTTGCGACATATTCTTTTCTATTCTGATTTTCTTCAGCCTGTTGCCAAATTCGTTCATACAGCACACCTCTGATTGCATTTTATGAAATTATCTCATAAAATCGTTGCCAATTGAGCAATTTTGTGCTATTATTATTGTATGATGGACAATTTTTATCCGAATAAATTGCTTGAATACAAAAGGTGATTAAGTGCAACAACAAATAAAATCCAGACAACGTGTGACCGAACACGGCGAGGTTTTCACCGCCGAGCGTGAAGTAAAGGCGATGTGCGACCTTGTAAAACAGGAAACCGAGCGTATCGACAGCCGTTTTCTTGAACCCGCCTGCGGAACGGGCAATTTCCTTACCGAAATTCTCGCAAGAAAGCTGTCGGTCGTAAAGTCTGAATACGGTCGCAGTCCTCTTGAATATGAAAAATACTCGCTCCTTGCGGTAAGCAGTCTTTACGGTGTCGATATAATGGCGGATAATGTCGAAACCTGCCGTGAACGGCTGTTTAAGCAGTGGGACAAGCAATACAGATCCGTCTGCAAAAAAGAATGCAACGATGATACAAGAAAATCCGTCCGCTTTATCCTGTCAAGAAATATCGTCTGCGGAAATGCCCTTACTCTTAAGTGCGTAGACGAAAACTGCAGCGATACCGAACAGGATATAGTCTTTTCCGAGTGGGCATTCGTTTTCGGCAGTAATATACAGCGTAGCGATTACAGCTTTGACGAACTGGTGAACGGCAATAAGGAAAAGGCTTCTCAGCTCACCCTCAGCGACAGCACAGAAGGCGAGGGCACTTTTTTACGGAAATATATATGCAACTACAGGAGGTTATGGGAAAATGGCTGATAATATTTCAACCGGAATTTTAAGCGGACTTTACGAAAAGGTATACAACCCCGATGTTCTGTCCTGCCTTGCCAATCTCTCAAGCGATGAGGTTTTCACACCTCCGGAGATAGTAAACAAAATGCTCGATATGCTCCCGCAGGAGCTTTTCTCATCTCCCGATACAAAGTTTCTCGACCCCGCCGTGAAAACGGGAGTATACCTTCGTGAGATAGCAAAGCGTCTTATAAAAGGTCTTGAAACCGTTATCCCCGACAGACAGCAGCGAATAGACCATATTTTTAAAAATCAGCTTTACGGCATTGCGATAACCGAGCTTACAAGCCTGCTCTCACGCAGAAGCCTTTATTGCAGTAAGTACGCAAACAGTGCTTTTTCTGTAACACACTTTGAAAATTCGGACGGAAATATCCGTTTCAAGCGTATCCCCCACTCGTTCGACAAGTCCGGAAGATGCATTTTCTGCGGTGCGTCCGAAACGCAGTACGACCGTGGCGAAGAACGTGAATATTATGCGTATGAATGGATACATACATTACACCCCGAGGAGATTTTTGGCATGAAGTTCGATGTTATTATTTCAAATCCGCCGTATCAGTTGAGAGATGGTGGTGGAACGGGTTCTAGTGCTATGCCTATGTATCATGAGTTTGTCTATCAGGCTTTTAAGATGAAACCTCGTTATTTAACAATGATAGTTCCTTCTCGTTGGTTTGCTGGCGGTAAAGGACTTGATGATTTTAGAAATATGATGCTCAATTCTGGAAAAATATCCGCGATAGTTGATTATGCTAACAGCGCGGATTGTTTTCCAGGAGTAACTATTGCGGGCGGAATTTGTTACTTCCTATGGGGCTTTGATTATAATGGCGAATGTAAAGTAGTGAATATGAGTGCAGGCGAACAAATATCAAGCACTATTCGCAAATTAAATGAATACCCTATATTTGTAAGAGATAATACAGCTGTACAGATTATAAGAAAAATAAAAAGCGTTTCTAAACAGTATCTCGATAATATTGTTCATTCAAGAAATTGCTTCAATTTGTTCAGCAAGGAAATCGGACATAATGAATATATAAAAGAAGATTGTGTACTGTATTCGCTGAATGGCAAATCGTATATCACCAAGAATGAAATATCAGACAGAGATAATTTATTGAACAAATATAAAGTGATAATGACAAAAGCAATGTCAGGTGGCAATAAACCATCCACTGACGGAACGTATTTAGTCATTTCATCAACAATGCGTGTGCTTAAACCTAACGAAGTATGTACAGAAACCTATTTGTGTATAGGTTCTTTTGAAAACGAAATAGAAGCAAATAATCTTTGTGACTATATGAAAACAAAATTTTTCAGATTCTTACTGCTTCAAGCACTGACATCAATCAATATTTCTAAAGATAAATTTTTATTCGTCCCCCTCCAAGACTTCTCAAAACCGTGGACAGATTCCGAACTCTACGAAAAATACAATCTCACAGACGAAGAAATAAACTTTATCGAGTCTATGATAAGACCGATGGATTTAGGCGGTGACAACAATGGCTGACGTATTTGAAAAGTATGTGACCCCTCGCCCCGAGGTAAACCCGACTATCTATGCCTACAAGCTGAACGGCGTTACCACTCACGACGGCTACATAAAAGTAGGCTACACCGACCGTGATGTAAAGCAGCGTATAAAAGAACAGCTCCATACAAGTGCGATAAGCTACACCGTGCTTTGCGAGGAATCGGCAATGCGTCCTGACGGCTCGTGCTTCAATGACCATGACGTACACGCCGTTCTTAAACGTAACGGCTTTCACCGTCTTAACGAAAACACCGACAAGAACGAATGGTACAACTGTACCGTAAATGATGTACGCTCCGCCGTGCGTGAGCTTCGCACTGGCGAAAGGACGGACGAATACCGCACCGCCGACTTTAAAATGCGTCCGGAACAGAGTAAAGCGGTAGACCGCACAATCAAATACTTTGAAAACATTAAAAAGAACGAGCCTGAGCGCATACCAAAATTCCTGTGGAATGCAAAAATGCGTTTCGGCAAGACCTTCGCCGCTTATGAGCTTTGCAAGAAGATGAATTTCAAGCGTATTCTTATTCTCACCTTCAAGCCTGCCGTAGAGTCGGCGTGGAGCGAGGACTTAAGAACTCACGTTGATTTCGAGGGCTGGCAGTACGTTTCAAACAAGGACGCACATAATAACAAGCAGAATATCGACGAGGCATATTACAACGCCGACAGCACAAGACCGATAGTAGTTTTCGGCTCGTTTCAGGATTTGCTCGGTACTAATGAAAACGGCGGTATAAAATACAAGAACGAGTTTATCCATACTACCAACTGGGATATAGTCATATTTGACGAATACCATTTCGGTGCGTGGAGAGAAAACGCAAAGAAGCTGTTTGACGATCCCGACGATGAAGATATAGACTTTGACGCAGAAAAATATCAGAAGGAAGAAGCAGGAAATGCCGTAAACGAAACCTTCCTGCCGATAACCTCGTCACACTACCTTTATCTGTCCGGTACCCCGTTCAGAGCAATGCACAGCGGTGAGTTCATAGAAGAACAGATTTTCAACTGGACTTATTCAGATGAACAGAGCGCAAAAGAAAACTGGAAGGGCGAAAACAACCCGTATCTGTCGCTTCCCCGTATGGTAATGATGACCTATAAAATTCCCGAAAGTATACGCTCTGTAGCCTCTGAGGGAGAATTTGACGGCTTCGATCTGAATCTGTTCTTTTCCGCAAAGGGAAAAGGCGAGGACGCTCACTTTGTAAACGAGAACGAGGTGCAGAAATGGCTCGATCTTATCCGTGGCGCATATCTCCCCGCAAGCGTAGACGACCTTAAAATTGCGGTAAGTCTTGGTGTTGACAAGCGTCCGCCTATGCCCTTCTCAGACACAAGGCTTCTTAACGTACTGTCGCACACCCTATGGTTTTTGCCGAGCGTAGCCTCCTGCTTTGCGATGTACAATCTTCTTATGCAAAGCCAGAACAACTATTACAATCAGGGCTATAAGATAAACGTCTGCGCCGGTATAAAAGCGGGCGTAGGTCTTGATGCGGTAAAGCCCGTTATTGATTCTATGGGCGATCCTCTCGTTACAAGGACAATAACCCTCACCTGCGGAAAGCTGACAACAGGCATTACCGTAAAGCCGTGGACAGGCATATTTATGCTCCGCAATCTTAAAAGCCCGGAAACCTATTTCCAGTCAGCTTTCCGTGTGCAGTCGCCCTGGACGGTAAAAAATGAGAAGGGCGAAGTCGAGATAATCAAGCACGAATGCTATGTGTTCGACTTTGCGCTTGACCGTGCGCTCCGCCAGATATCCGACTATGCCTGCAATCTGAATTCCGAGAACACAAACCCCGAAAAGAACGTCAGCGAGTTTATAAACTTCCTCCCCGTCTTAGCCTATGACGGCTCGACTATGGAGCAGGTAAACGCACAGGCTATTCTTGATATTACCCTTGCCGGAACCTCCGCAACCCTCCTCGCAAAGCGCTGGCAGTCCGCCCTTCTTGTTAACGTTGATAACGATACATTAAAGCGTCTTATGGCAAGCACAGAGGCAATGACCGCACTTGAAAATATCGAGGCTTTCCGCAATCTCAACAAGGAGCTTGAGGTAATCATCAACAAGTCCGAGGCGGTAAAGAAGCTGAAGAAAGACGGCGTGGAAAAGCTCACCCCGAAAGAAAAGAAAGAGCTTACCGAAGCCGAGAAGGAGTTCAAATCAAAGCGTAAGGAGGTACAGGAAAAGCTAATGAAATTCGCCTCAAGAATTCCCGTATTTATGTACCTTACCGACTACCGTGAATCCTGCCTCAAGGATGTTATAACCCAGCTTGAACCCGGTCTTTTCAAAAAAGTGACCGGTCTTGATACAAAGGATTTCGACCTTTTGTGTTCGCTCGGCGTTTTCAACTCAAGCCTTATGAATCATTCCATTTTCCAGTTCAAACGCTACGAGGACGCAAGCCTTACCTATACCGGAATTGATATGCACAGTAACGATAAGGAGATAGGCGGTTGGGATACCGCCATAAGAAAAGATGAATACAAAAAGCTGTTCTATAATCAGCAGGAATCAATGAACGCTCCTCAGCCCACCGAAGCCACCGAAGATATAGTGGAGTTAAAGAAAGAAGTCACCCGGTCATCAGCGGTAACATCCGTTCAGCCATCCGGTAAGTCTACCGCTGCAAGTCCAACCACTCCGCCTCTTGTGACCGAAAAGTTCGGCATTAAATCACCCGTTCCCAAAGCCGCTTTACCCGTTCCCGACAGGAAACACACCAACACCCCCGATTTTGACGAATCGTCAATAACAGTAGGTATGACCGTAATACATAAAAAATTCGGCGAAGGAAAAGTACAGTCAATCGCTGATAAACATATATATGTAAAATTTGCTGACGGTCAAAAAAATTTCGCCTTCCCAAACGCCTTCACCGACGGCTTCCTGCACCTGCCGAAATGATCAAAAGCAACAGCCCGACTGAATCCAGCCGGGCTGTTGCTGTATACAACAAAAAAATCCCGTGCAAAATACACGGGATTAAACTTGGTACACCTTCAGGGACTCGAACCCAGGACCCACTGATTAAGAGTCAGTTGCTCTACCAACTGAGCTAAAGGTGCATATTTGATAAAGTGAAAAAGCACGCTACAGCGTGCTTTTTATTTGGCAGGGGTGGTAGGAATCGAACCCACGTCAAAGGTTTTGGAGACCCCTATTCTGCCATTGAACCACACCCCTATAGGTAAAAAGCTCGGCACCAATAAAATTGGTGCACCATCAGGGACTCGAACCCCGGACCGACCGGTTATGAGCCGGTTGCTCTAACCAACTGAGCTAATGGTGCATTGGTGACCTGTGGGGGAATCGAACCCCCGTCGCCGGCGTGAGAGGCCGGAGTCTTAACCGCTTGACCAACAGGCCATATAGATAAAAAGAATAGGCTGATGGGCCTATTCTTTTTAAGTCTGGTACACCTTCAGGGACTCGAACCCAGGACCCACTGATTAAGAGTCAGTTGCTCTACCAACTGAGCTAAAGGTGCATATATGTCGGCATCTATCTATCTTCCCAGGCAGTCACCCGCCAAGTATTTTCGACGT
>ENA-UOJB01000062-UOJB01000062.1-human-gut-metagenome-genome-assembly--contig:-C48-NODE-62-length-149510-cov-61.848021_pt1 | contig 149510 bp, 136 predicted proteins | sample MGYA00242338_ERZ723885 | MGnify/ENA metagenome assembly ERZ723885
CAATGACATACCTGTAGGAATTTACAGTGTAAGTGAAGAGCAAACCGGAACAGCAATTACGAACTATGATCTGGTAGTTAGTGGTGAGGGTGATGTAAATGTAACAAAGGATACAGTTGTCAATGCAACCGTAACAAATACATATACATATCTGACTACATCCGTAACTGTTAAGAAAGCATGGAACGATAATAGCAACAAGGCCAATAAGAGACCTGGATTTGTAACGGTACAGCTTTATGCCGGAACAACTATATCAGGAATTCCGGTACAGCTTGATGAAAGCAATGGTTGGACAAAGACTTGGGATAATCTTCCGAAATATGATGCAAACGGATTAATCCAGTATACGGTCAAGGAAGTAAATGTACCTAAGGAATATACCGACAGCATAACAACAGATCCTGCAACAGGTGAGATTACAATTACAAATACAAGAACCAGCACAAAGGGTAAACTTGTATTAACAAAGACCGTTGTTGGTGATGTCGATAAGGCAGAAGCTGAAAATGTGATCAAGTTCAAGATTACAGACGAAGCAGGTAATTCCGAGACATATGCACTGACCGATTTCCAGTATGATGTATCGACAAAGAAATATACATTAGAACTGGATAAGCCGGCTGGAACTTATACCATTGAAGAAATACAGTATGATATTGATGGATATGAAACAAGCAGCATCAAATACGTAGTAGGAACAGGCCTTCAAAAGGATGGTAAGTCAGCAGAAGCAACAGTAGTTGTAGATGAAACAGTAAATGTTGCATTTGTCGATACATATGATAAGACAACTACAACAGAGAATACGACAGAAGTTACAACTACGACGGAAGATACCACAGAGATTACAACCACAACGGAAGATACCACAGAGGTTACAACCACAACGGAAGATACCACAGAGACAGAAGACACTACGGAGATCACGACAACGGAAGACAAACCTTCCACTCCGCCGGATACACCAAAAACCGGCGATGATGCTCCACTTATGCCACTTGTAATCCTGTTTATGCTCAGTGCAGCAGGAGTTGTAACAGTGATTGTTGTAAAAAAGAAAAATGATCGTGCAGATCGTAAATAAAACGAATCTATAAAAACAACAAGTAAAGGTCAGGCACTCTGGTATGCAGAAATGCATATCAGGGTGCTTTTTCCTGTTATTTATGTCGAAATATAGCGAATGAATTCTAACTGAAAAAAGAAATAGTTGCACAATGTCGAAATATCGGTTATAGTAATTGCAATGCTAGAGAGATCTTGATGGAAGAAAATCAGATAAGGTCTTTCGAAAAACGGAAAAAAGAAAAAGGGGGGACGGTCTCGAAGGTGAGACTATAAACGTATGAGTAAGATAACATATGTCAGAACGCAACGGGATAAAAAAGTTGCATTTCTATTATTTCTATTTAGTGCTATTCTGATAGCGCTTATTATCTGGGGTGGGAATGTATTTTCCAAATTTGAACAATATGTTGATATATCCAGTAAGAATACGATCGCAGCAATGATGGAACAGGTAGAACATTCCTATCAAATGCAGATTAATTCAATGTATGAAGAAACAGAACGTCTTGAGAACTATCTGTTTGATGGCAAAACGAGGTCTGTTGTACTGGCAGATTATGAAGATTATTTTATAGCTATGGAGAATGATTCTGTACGGGATATCGTATTCGTTGATCATACCGGAAAATATATCTGTGATGATGGCAAAACAGGAACATTGGATTTGGGTGATACAAAGGGCACTCTGTTTGATGTTGGCGGTCAGTCTGTCCAATATTGTACCTGGAGAAACGGAGAAGAAATATTTGTTGTAGCAAAAAAATATGAAGCGTTCTATGTAAATGAAAATGAATATGAAGTCATAGCGTTTATTTATAATACAAATAGGGTAAATGATCTGTTTATTGATTCCGCATACGGGGGACAGGCAAAACTCTATGTGACAAATGCAGACAGCATGGTAACATATGCGGATCTGGATAATAACGAGGGTATTGTGCGCAATTATAATATCCTTGATCACTATCTGGATGAGTCGGTGATCGGAGAGGAACAATATGCACAGATCACAGAGGATTTCAGCGAAGGCAGACAGAATTGTGTTACCCTATATAAAGGAAAAAATGCAGAATATTTCTATTACCAGCCATTAGAAGGAACGGAGTTCTTTCTCGTATTTCAGGCGCCGTGTGCAGTGGTACAGAGTGTATTGACGGATTATCAGAAGAAGGTGTCACGTTCATGGATGGTTACGGTTGTGATCATTGCATGTATCATGTTAGTGCTGGCAGTAGGTACGGTCGGAGCGATCCATATGAGGACCTGGTATGAATATGAGCGACAGACGGCTGATATGCACCGGGAAAATAATGTACAGTTGCGGCGTATGAATGCAGTGATGGAGGAAACCGTCCGGGAGTACCGGTTAGCGCAGGAAGGGGCTTTGGAAGAAGAAACCGAAGAGGAAGCGGCTGAAAGAGCGGCGGAGGAAGAACGGGAAAAAGAAAGACAGATCCGTGAAGCACTTCCAAGGGTCGCATTCGTAGGCGAACGTTTTCTGCTGGTCGATGATAATGATATGGAAGGACTGCTTTTGCAGGAGGCATTGACCAAAAGAGGAGCGGAATGTACCATAGCAAAGAGCGGAGAGCAGGCATTGAAGATGTTTAAACGTTCAAAGCATGAAAAGTTCCAGTATATATTGATGGACGCTGATATGCCGGATATGGATGGCTATCAGGCAGCCAGAAGAATCCGGCTGATGGATCATCCGCAGGCAAAAACGATACCGATTCTGGCAATGACTTATCACGCAACACCAGAGGCTATGCGGATGGCAGCTATAACAGGTATGTCCGGTCAGGTTGAGAAGCCGGTTAAAATGCAGACGCTTGCTCTGATCATAACTAAACTGAAGAGTAAGAACAGGGTTCATCCAGGATATGATTATGACAGAAAATAGCAAGAAACCGAAAAAACAGTATTTGTATTTTCTGTTGAAGTGTAATGAAAAAACTATTATTTACATTTTCTATTGAGATGTTATACTAATGCTATATGCAGTTAGAGATGGATGATGTTTTATAGGACATATGATATTACGCTGCATATATTGATATTAGGAAACGAAATGGAGTAAGACTGGAATGGAATTTGAAAATGATGTAAAAGCAGTCGTTGCAGAAATGGCTGAGGCATTAAATAAGAATTATTCGGATCAGAAATTATTTGATCTGTCACTCGGAGAGCGACTTCCGCAAAAGGATGAGATCATTGATTTTGTGGATGAATTGCGGAAAGTAACATTTCCGGGTTTCTTCGGGAGAGAGAATATGGCATATGCTAATAAGGAGTATTTTGCAGGGCATAAGCTGTCATTGATATATGATAAATTATTCCGTCAGATCAAGGTGGCATTGAGCTATAAAAATGATGCTAAGAGCTATCAGGAGATTACAGAGGAAGCACAGGAGAAAGCTCTGGGCTTTATCCGTTGTATACCGGAGGTTCAGGCACTTCTTTGCAAAGACGTAGAAGCAGAATATAACGGAGATCCGGCCGCAAACAGCCGTGAAGAGATCATCTTCTCCTATCCGGGGTTATTTGCGATATTTGTATACCGATATGCACATGTGCTCTATCAGATGAAGGTGCCGTTTATTCCAAGGATCATGACAGAATATGCACATGGTGAGACAGGAATAGATATCAATCCGGGTGCCAATATTGGTGAATATTTCTTTATTGACCATGGAACCGGAATCGTTATCGGTGAAACAACCGATATTGGAAATAATGTAAAAATCTATCAGGGTGTTACTCTTGGTGCGCTGTCGACCAGAAAGGGCCAGCAGTTGTCCGGTGTCAAACGTCACCCAACCATAGAAGACAATGTAGTTATCTATGCGAATACAACCATTCTTGGTGGCGAGACCATTATTGGTGCAAATTCCGTAGTGGCGGGAAATACCTTCGTGACGAAGTCCATCCCTGCCAACACCAAGGTTGCCTCCACTATGCCGGAACTCGAAATCAAGACCTCAAACTAGGCGGACAAAACAGGTGGATTATCTCTAATAGCCTGACCATAATTGACTCGCTGCGATTTCTATTCGCTGCACATGCCTGATTCGTAAATACTCCTGTGCCAACTCGTCCTTCGGACTCAAACAGGCACCCGTATTTACTGGCACTGTGCATCTCATTACGAAATTCTCGCTAATGTCAATGTATAGTCAGGCTATTGTAGATAGTCCACCTGTTTTTGTCTTGCATACAGATATAAAGTCTGCGTATCTGGCTGCTATATAATAAACAATGACATTCATGTAGTTTCGTGATGAGATACACTCTAGCTGTCAGCACCAAGCCCATGTCTGAACCCGTAAGGGTGAGTTTGGGCGACTGCTGACAAATGGACGAGTGTATCGAGTAGAAACGAAATGAGTCATGTGTTTATATAGCAACCGGGTATGCAGACTTTATATCGTCATGAAAGACATTACAAATAGCGGAACATTTCTTTGGCATCCTCTTTTTTAGTGGAGTCGGCAATCATCGTTACCTCGACTTTGACGGTTTTGTTGCCGAAGCTAATCTCGATAACGTCGCCGACCTTCACATCAGTGGATGCCTTGGCAACCTTGTCGTTTATCATAACACGTCCGGCGTCGCAGGCTTCATTTGCGATGGTTCTTCTTTTGATCAGTCGTGAAACCTTTAAATATTTGTCTAATCTCATTTGTATATCTCCTTTTGTATTTTAAATGATGGTGTTCTATATAGTCGTAAAAGTATTTTGTTGGAGGGCTTATGCCATTCCATTTACTGTTTTGTATTTGAAGAGCATTTCGGCATGATTCTGTTCTTCAACCTGGATGTCAGCTAGAAGCTTGCGAATCGTACTGTCGCCAAATATGAATACATCGCTGTTATATTCAGAGGATGCGAGCTTTTCGCTGGTGATACAGTCTGTTGCAAGAAAGGCATCATCCTTCTTATCCTGAGACTGTCCAAGCTGGCTGTAGGTAGCTTTTGGGTCGTAGTCTCTGCCATCACTGTCATTGCAGTTACAGCTTGGTACGGTTCCGGTCAGAACCTGCTCCAGACTGTCATAGTGCTTCTGTTCATTTCCCTTCAGCGTGGTAAATAATTCCTGTAACACAGGATCCTTTGCCTGGGCTGCATATTTGTCGTATTTGTCAATGCAGGCCTGTTCCAGTGTCTGAAGATCCTTGATCGCCTGTTTTTCCTTTTCTTTTAAGACCATAGTTATTGCCTCCTGCTTATTTAATGAATTGATACATATAACAGGTATGCAGGAACAACCGGCAGTACGCTGTTTTTGCATCTACCAGAAGTATTGCCAGAAGACAGTTGGGTTATTCCGCAAATAATCATATCATGCAAGACCGCGGTCAGATTATTCCGGAAAACAGACGGACTATTCCAGAAAATAGAAAAGCAAAAGGGATGCTGATTTATACGATGCAGCATCCCTTAAGTACTTGATTCGTTCTATAAAAACTAGTTAAGTGAATCCTTTAAAGCCTTACCAGCTTTGAATTTTGGAGACTTAGAAGCAGCGATTGTCATTGTTTCGCCTGTTCTTGGGTTTCTACCTTCTCTTGCTTCTCTTTCAGCAACTTCGAATGTACCGAAACCAACTAACTGAACCTTCTCACCCTTCTTTAATTCTTCAGCTACAACGTCTGTAAAAGCCTTTAAAGCCTTCTCAGCATCTTTCTTTGATAATTCTGTCTTTTCTGCCATAGCAGCAACTAATTCAGTCTTGTTCATCGAAAAAATCCTCCTAAAATACTCATAATATATTATCCTGGTGAGCTAAACCGGATAACTCCTGGCGTAGATCACGCCCCAACATGTATATTTATACCTAAAATGCCAGTATTTGTCAAGGTTAGAACGCCATTTTGCCTTGAAAAACCTTGATTTTTCGCCATTTCTCAAGGCAAATGACATAGAATTAGTTCTCCATCTGTTTTCCGAGAAAATTAGCAGCAATGATCGCGGTTTTCTGTTCAGTTTCCCCGAAACGCATTTTGTCATCTTTGCTCAATACAATGACCGCTCCGATCGCGTCACCTTCACAGATGATCGTCTGGATCACCTGTCCGGCATAGTCAGTGCCATCGGAAGTGATGTTGACATATTTTGTATCACCGCGGCGGGCAATTACAGCTTCCCGGTCATTGATGACATCCTCCAGATCCTTGTGGATGGATTTGCCGACCAACTCTTTCTTTGGCATGCCGGCTACTGCAATGATCTGATCGCGGTCAGTGACGCATACCGGACAGCCGAGGATCTGTGAAATGGAATCTACATATTGCTGTGCAAAGGTTCCGAGCTCGCCGAGCGGGGAATATTTTTTTATGATAACTTCGCCGTCTTTTCCGGTAAAGATCTCAAGGGGATCACCTTCCCGGATCCGAAGCACACGCCGGATCTCTTTCGGAACAACGATCCTGCCCAGATCGTCGATACGTCTGACAATTCCTGTGGGTCTCATACTTAATTTTCCTCCAATACCCATATTTTGTAAGAATGATTTTTTGTTGTAATAAAAATACATCCTTTTTTGCTAGGTTTTAGCTTTAGAGTTAGTATGTGGCAAATGTGGGGAATTATACTCTTACAAATACGAATGGATATAAATTTATGGCTAAGAGATGGTAAAGAAAAAAATAAAAATCAGTCAAAACTGATCAATATCGGCAAGCTGGAAGAATTGTTTGTTGAGATATGGGATTGAGAACAGGTTCTACTGCAGGTATAAGCTTCATATACTGTTCTAACAGACTTAAGAAAGCTTCTGAAGGCTTTTTGGAAAAGGGGAATACATGGAGAAGGTACAGAGCACAGGAAATTCCGATGGACATAAACTGATCATGGATGCCAGAAAGGAAGCAAAGATAACCGGAGTGGAAAAGGTAATCTCGTTTGAACCGGATCTGGTATATCTTCTCACAAAGGCCGGAAAGATGAAGCTGACCGGAAAAGATATGCATATGACGAATCTGGATATTGACAAGGGCGTTCTTGACATGAATGGAAAGGTTGACTGTATTTGTTATATGACAGATAAAGAGGACGGAACATTTTCGCTTAAGAGGTTGTTTAAATAATGACGGAAATGATGGAACAACAGTCAACCGCGTTTGCCGTATGTGTGCTATGCGGCGTAATCATTGGTTTTCTGATAAGCTGTTTTTATGCTTTAAAAAAAGTGATAAAGATGCATGGCGCCTGGATCGGTATTTTTGATCTGACGTTTTGGCTTGCATTATGTGCAATGGTTATTCTGGTGATGTTTTATTATAATAGCGGAGAGATTCGGCTGTATATTTTTTTAGGATTTTTTTCGGGAGCCGGGGTGTATTTTGCTACTATAAATTGGGTTGTTTCCAGACTGCTGGACTACATATTGTATGGGATAAAAATGGGGTTGAGAAAAGTGATTTTAAAGGCAAAAATGCTTGTTGACATAATTTGTTCGAGAAGGTAAAATTATGTCAATACACTTCGAAAGAACTGTTTTTATAGCAGAACAGGTCTGTTCGAAAAGAAGCAGGAAACAGGGGAAATGGACCATGGGTAGAAGCAATACCGGAAGAAAACAATCGAAGATCAGTACCGCTATTATTCTGATCACTCTTCTTTTACTGGTTGTTGTCGTGTTGGTGAAGTCGATTCAGTTAAGGGAGAAGAAAGCAGAGCTGCAGGTACAGGCAGCAGAGATTACTGCCCAGATTGAAGATGCACAGAACGAGCATAAGAAACTGGAAGAAAAAGAAGACTATATGAAGACGAAGAAATACGTTGAGGATGTTGCAAGAAATCAGCTTGGGCTGGTATATCCTGACGAAATAGTGATTCGCCCTGAAGAATAAACACAGAATTAAGAAAGAAATATAAAAAAGAGTCAAAGAAAAGTGATAGCTGTTTTCAGCTTTCGCTTTTTTTTTACGTTCAGTCTCCGTATAATGTCTGACACTTAAGGCAAAAAGGGAGGACATATATATGAAAGAAAAAAAGGTGAATCGGGTTTTGTTGTATCTGCTGGGCTTTCTGTGCGGCCATTCTGCGGTTGTTGGAATGCATCCGTTTATGGTTCCGATGCTGGCAGCAGTTTACAGCATCAGACAAAGTACGTTTGGGTTGTTTGCAGCCATGCTCTTTGGCGGAGCAGTTATGTATGGAATCGGCGGTTGGAATGCAGGAAGCTTTTTTCAGATGGGACCATATGTAATGGGGGAACAGCAGCTTCCGGTTACATATTTTCTGTTAAAATATAGTTTGATCCTGATCGGTGTTCTGGTCGGTCTGAACCTGACGGAGGGAGTTCGGAGAAACCTGTCCGAATACACAGACAGAAGTGGAAAAAAGACAAAACGAAAAGGTGTGAAACAATCATATGGAACCAATATCCGGTGGATTCTGGCTGGCATATGTGCCATACTTGTCTTTGGAATCAGTACGGTCTGTGGTCTGATGGTCGAACCGGTGCAGAATGCCCTGCCGGCTGCCGGCTGCGAGGCGGTGATCTCGACAGGATTGATTCCTGCATTCCGCAAAGGTCTGGAGGTTATCCTGCTGCATAAGAGGGAACGGGATCATTATAATGAAGAATTGCTTGGAATACTGATAGTAGTTACAGTATGTATATGGGGAATGCCATATAAAATAGGCGGAGTTGTTACCTGGCTGCTGATGACCGGTCTGTATCTGTCCTGGTATACGTTGCATCGGTTTGGAGCCGGATATGGAATGGCGGTAACGGGTGTATGTGGTCTGATCACAGCGATCAAAAGCGGACAAGCAGAATTTGTCGGAAGTTTTTTTATCTGTGCGATCCTGGTGCTTGCGGGCAGAGCATTATCGGATAAGAAGAAAACAGGCACTATTGTGTCAGTGCTGCTTGCATGTGTATTGATCGGACTTACTTACGATCCGTATTTTCTGACACCTGAGGGGATAAAAAGTGCTGGCAGTGCAGTGCTGTTATTTGCAGCGACACCAAAATGGATGCTTACCGTCAGGGATGGATGGATCCAGTCGCAGTATAATTTTCAGACAGCAACGGAAATCAACCGGATAACGGCAGAGAAAATACGGGAATTATCCGGGGCATTTAAACGGATCGAATATACGCTTGCCGGATGTGGCCCGGCGGCTGCCAAGGTAGATCTGGGTGAGATCGGAGATATGATCGGAAGATTTTCCGATAATCTGGAAACGGCAGAACCGGTTCCGTTTAACCGGGAGGAGCAGTTGCGGACGCGCTTTCTGGAACAGGGGGTGATCATGACGCACCTTTCTTCGATGAAGAATGAAATGGATCATGTACAGTATTATATAACAGCCAGAACAAAGAATCAGAAAATCATGTTGTCAAAGGATGCAGCAGACATTCTTTCAGAGGTTTTTGATAAGCCAATCCGGGCATCCGAGGATACTTCAGCGATCATATCTGAAAATGACCGTGTGATCACATTTGAGGAATGTGCGAGGTATCGCTGCAGTTATTTTGTCAGAAGAATCAAGAAATATGGTTCCAATGTATCGGGAGACAATTTTTCGGTGAAGGAGCATGAGGATGGCAGACTTGTAATGATGATCTCGGATGGGATGGGAAGCGGAAGCCTTGCATCCTGCGAGAGTACGTTGATGATTGACACGATGGAAGAACTGCTGGATGCTGGCTTTGACCCTTCTTATGGAATTGCATTTTCCAATAATTGCATTTCCGAAAAAAACAGCGGACGGTGTTTTACAACCTTTGATATGGGAATCGTAGACCTGTACAACGGGGAGCTGACACAGTATAAGCAGGGGGCAGCACCGACATATATTATACATTCAGAGGGAATCGAGGTTCTTTGTGGGGCGTCACTTCCAATCGGAGTTCTGCCGGAGGCAGAATGTGATGTGATCCATCAGGAGCTGGAACCGGAGGATCGACTGGTGATGGTGAGTGATGGAGCGTTTGGGGATGAAGAGGATATGCGTGAGATCCTGGAGAATCTGGATACGGAGGACTGCAAGGAAACGCTGGAGTATATCATTTCACAGGTGCTTCTGCGTTGTGAAGGCAGACTTGAGGATGATGTGACGGTGATCGTGGCAAAATTGGAAATAGCATAAACTTTCCGGTTTGTTACTTGAAATTTATGGCAGGCTTGTATTAAGATAACGAAGAAATGTATATGACCGGATGTAAAATAACGAAGCTGCATATATCGGTGGATGCAGGATTTTAAAGAAACGTTTATACAATATACATACAAAGATACAGGTAATGAATATAGATGATCGAATATCCGAATCATAGAAGACGGACAGGTGTGGAAAACAGATGACAGAAAATACATTAGAAGAACAGATTTATCAATTTATAAAAGAAAAAAATTTGCTTAAAGCAGGAGATGTCTGCATCGTTGGTGTGTCCGGCGGAGCGGATTCCATCTGTCTGCTGACGGTTCTGGCAGGACTTCGGGAGAAAATGGAGCTCAAGCTGTATGCTGTCCATGTTAACCATATGATCCGCGGAACAGAGGCAGATGCAGATGAATCTTATGTGGCAGAGTATTGTAAGAAGCTTGGAATACCATGTGACTGTTACCATATCGATGTGCCGCAGCTTGCAAAGGAACAGAGACTGACGGAGGAAGAAGCGGGAAGAAATGCACGGTATGGGGCATTTTCTCAGACGGCAGACAGGCGTGGCCTTTCTGATTATAAGGTAGCGGTTGCTCATAACAAAAATGATGTAGCAGAGACGGTACTGCTCAACATGGTAAGGGGAACGGGGATCGCCGGAATGGCCGGAATACCGGTAAAGCGGGACCGAATCGTGCGTCCGTTACTTTCATGTACCAGACAGGAGATTGAGACTTATCTGGAACAGCAGGAGATACAGTATTGTACGGATTCCACAAATCTGGAAAATGATTATGCCAGAAATAAGATCCGTAATCAGGTGATTCCGGCACTTAATGAGATAAACACACAGGTAGCGGCACATATCAGTCAGGCAGCAGCCTATGCGGCTATGTATGATACCTATGTGACGAAGCAGGTAGGATATTTTCTGGATGAACATATGGAGATACGGAAACAGACCGGAAAAACAGATGCATATGTATTGGAAATCAGGAAGCTACGGGAACAGGATGAACTGATCGAGGATCTTGTGATCTTAGAATTGATTGGCAGAGTCAGCGGCGGAAGAAAGGATGTCGGTCAGAACCATGTAAGAGAAGTGAAGAAGCTGTATCAGGCAGCTGCGGGAAGCCGGATCATGCTTCCGCATGGTGGAATGGTATATCAGAATTATGGATACCTGTGTTTTGAGAAGACAGCAGAGGGCGCACGCGATATCGACTGGCAGGAGATAGTTATAAAAGGTGCAGGTGAATATATCCTGCCCGGAATGGGAAGGATGAAGATTGAAATATTTGAGAAATCTGTTCATTTAGATTTAACAAAAAAAGAGTATACGAAGTTTGCAGATTATGATAGAATACAGAATGGCATTACTATCAGGAAATATATGGAAAATGACTATATGGTGATCGCATCAGATGGCTCAACGAAGAAGATAAACCGGTTATTTTCATCCTGCAAGATACCGGTGGCAGAGCGTTTGCAGATACCGCTTGTAGCTTCCGGACATGACATCATCTGGGCAGTGGGCGTCCGGTTGAGTGAGAAGTACAAGGTACGGCCTGATACAAAAAGAGTAATATGTTTAGAATATATACCAGAAGGAGAAAATGAAGATGAAAGAGCAGATTAAAGTCATGATATCTGAAACTGAAGTAGATAACAGAATCTCAGAGATGGCAGCAGCTATTGATAAAGCATATGCAGGAAAGGCCGTTCATCTGATCGGAATATTAAAAGGAAGTGTATTCTTCATGTGTGAGCTGGCGAAGAAGATCACGGTTCCTGTAACCATGGATTTTATGTCAGTCAGCAGTTATGGAGATGATACGAAATCATCAGGAATTGTGAAGTTGAATAAGGATCTGGATGAATCAATAGAAGGAAAAAATGTGATCGTCGTTGAAGATATTCTCGATTCAGGAAGAACGCTGTCGTATCTGATCAAATTATTAAATAACAGAAAGCCAGCGAGCATGCAGGTAATAACTCTGCTTGATAAGCCGGAGAGACGTGTGATTCCGGTTGAATTATATATGACAGGATTTACGATCCCGGATCGTTTTGTAGTAGGATATGGACTTGATTGTGCACAGAAGTATAGGAACCTTCCATATATCGGAGTGATTGAACAGTAGATATCAGACTGTTTATATAAAAAGACAGACCAAGATGAAGGAGTAGACAATGAATAAGAAGAGAGCAAGAAGTGCTGTTGTGATTTATGCGATCATCCTTATTGTCGGATTCCTGCTGATCAACAAATGGCTGGGTGGCAGCAGTAATGTTGCGACCAATTACAGCTATACGGAATTTTCGGCAGATCTGAACGCGGGAAACATCGCAGCGGTAGATATTACACAGAATACAAATGTGCCGACAGCAACCGTAGATGTGGAGTTTGTTTCCGGAAAACAGCTTACATTCTATGCGGCAGATGTTAATGAGATTATTAAGATCTATAATGACTATGAAGCAGCAGTTGATAAGAAGAATGCGACAGCTTCTGCAGAGGATCAGGTAAAACTGGCAAAGTACAATCTGTATGATGTGCAGAAGGAAAGCATGCTTGGCATGTGGATCCCATATCTGATCATTATGATCATTATGGTCATTATCATGACATTCATGATCGGACGAATCCAGGGTGGTGGATCCGGCGGACAGATGATGAACTTCGGAAAGAGCCGTGCCAAGAAGAATGAAGATATCGGAAAGACGGTTACATTTAAAGATGTAGCAGGGCTGGATGAGGAGAAAGAAGATCTGGAAGAGATCGTCAGCTTCCTTAAGAATCCGGGAAGATTCGTAAAGGTTGGAGCCAGAATCCCTAAGGGTGTTCTGTTAGTAGGACCTCCGGGAACCGGTAAGACATTGATGGCAAAGGCGGTTGCAGGTGAAGCCGGGGTACCGTTCTTCAGCATTTCGGGATCTGATTTCGTGGAAATGTTTGTCGGTGTCGGTGCTTCTCGTGTAAGAGATCTGTTTGACGAAGCAAAGAAGAATGCTCCATGTATTATTTTCATCGATGAGATCGATGCTGTTGCAAGACAGCGTGGTACCGGACTTGGCGGTGGACATGATGAGAGAGAGCAGACCTTGAACCAGTTGCTTGTTGAGATGGATGGTTTCGGTGTAAATGAAGGAATTATCGTTCTTGCAGCAACCAACCGTGTGGATATTCTTGACCATGCGATCTTAAGACCTGGTCGTTTTGACCGTAAGGTATTCGTAAACCGTCCGGATGTCAAGGGCAGAGAAGAGATCCTGAAGGTTCATACAAAGAATAAGCCACTTGCAGAAGATGTAAATCTGAATGATATTGCAAGAACAACGGCAGGTTTTGCAGGTGCTGATCTGGAGAACCTGATGAACGAAGCTGCGATCTGTGCAGCGAAGGATAACCGTGCTTATATTGTAAAAGAAGATGTAGATAAATCATTTATCAAAGTAGGGATCGGTGGAGAGAAAAAGAGCCGTCTGGTACCGGAGAGCGAGCGCAGAATTACCGCTTATCATGAATCCGGTCATGCGATCCTGTTCCATTTGCTTCCTCATGTGGGACCGGTTTATACCGTATCTATCATCCCGACCGGAACCGGTGCAGGTGGATATACGATGCCGCTTCCTGAAAATGATAACGTATTCATGACAAAGGCAAAGATGTTAGAGGATATCAAGGTAAGCCTTGGCGGACGTATCGCGGAAGAACTGATCCTTGAGGATATCACAACAGGTGCTTCGCAGGATATCAAACAGGCAAGCCAGTATGCCAGAGCAATGGTTACCAAGTACGGTATGTCTGAGAAGCTTGGTCTGATCAACTACGAAAGTGATGATCAGGAAGAAGTATTCCTTGGACGTGATCTTGGCCATGCAAAGAATTACAGTGAGAAGGTTGCCGGAACGATCGATAAGGAAGTGAAGCGTATCATCGATGAATGTTATGCAGATGCCAGAGCGATCCTTGAAGCACATGAAGACATCCTTCATAAATGTGCAGCTCTTCTTCTCGAGAAAGAGAGAATCGACCGGGCTGAGTTTGAAGCATTGTTTGATGATGTACCAAATGCAAATTCTGCTGCAAACGCAGAGCCTTCAACAATATAGACAATAGTAACACGAACAAATTGAATGAAAACCAATAAAAATTTGTACATGTTGCACAAAAACGGCGTTTTTTGAATAATTTCAAAAAACGCCGCTCTCTGTTTTGCACAATAAAATTTTTAAAATAAAAAAATGTTTGGGCAGACTTTTAGAAGCATTTGTATATAATAATACTTGTAACCCCCCAATACATTATATAGTTTTGGCTACACCCCATAAGTAACAAAATACCTTCTCCAAAAGAGGCAGTCGTGCGTTGACTGTCTCTTTTATTTTTTGGCGGGCACCACCGATTCATCCTGACGGTCTGGGGCTGCCTGTCTATCTGCATTATAAATAACTTTCTGCGGTTTCTGTTCACTGCACATGTCTGATTCGTAAATGCTCCTGTGCAACTCGCCCTTCGGGCTCAGACAAGCACCCGCATTTACTGACAATGTGCAGTAAACGACGAAATCCTCAAAAACATTATATTATAATACAGATAGACAGGCAGCCCCAGACCTATATGTCTTATCTTTTGCCTAGACAATTTTCATGGCAATAGTCCGTATAAAAAGCCCCACAGCATCCTCCACTGCTTCCCGGGGGTCTGCCCCTGTTATAAATACCATTGCGAGGCTTTCGTTATGAACTGCACATTGTCAGTAAATACGGGTGCTTGTTTGAGCCGAAGGCGAGTTAGCACAGGAGTATTTACGAATCAGACATGTGCAGTGAATAGAAAACGTAGCAAGGTATTTATAACAGGGGCAGACCCCCGGGGAGCGGCGGAGGATGCTGTGGGGCTTAGTTTTTGCCATTGGTTGTCAGCATAAAAAGGTTGTCTATTTATTAAAAAAGTATTAGAATGAAAAGGCATAAACGAAAGGGAGAGTTTTGAATGTCCGACAAATACACGAACGCAGAAAGAATTCATGATTATATATATGATCTGAAGCCGGTTATCAATGTAGGGGGATTGTTTTCCGATGGTTCTGAATACTATAGAATACCGCAGGAGCCTGGAATCAATGACCAGGTGAAGGTTAGATTTCGAACATGTGCAGATAATGCCGATGAAGTTTATTTGATCTACAATGGCGAGGAACTCGTCATGTCTGTTGAAGAATCCGATGATTTATTTGATTACTATACGGCGGTGATCCCCGCCGGAGAGAAATATATATCCTATTATTTTGAGGTCCATTCGGGCTGTGTGACCTGTTATTATAATAGGATCGGTGTACAGAAGAATGTGAATCCGGACTATAACTTTGAAATCTGTCCGGGCTTTGATGTACCGGATTGGGCAAAGGGAGCTGTCTTTTATCAGATCTATGTGGATCGTTTCTGTAATGGAGATCCATCGAACGATGTACTGGACAACGAATACTGCTACATCGACAGTCCTACCAGACAGGTGAAGGATTGGTATGAATATCCGGCAAATATGGATGTCGGACGTTTCTATGGCGGAGATCTTCAGGGTGTTAAGGATAAGTTAGATTACCTGCAGGATCTGGGCGTAGATGTTATCTATTTTAATCCGTTATTTGTATCACCATCCAACCACAAATACGATATTCAGGATTATGATTATATTGATCCGCATTTCGGAAAGATCGTTGTGGACGAGGGCGAATGCCTGCCGGATGGCGTAAAAGAGAATAAAAGAGCAACAAAATATATCAGCCGTGTAACCGACAAACGGAATCTGGAAGCCAGCAATCAGTTTTTTGCAGAACTGGTGGAGGAGATTCACAGTCGTGGTATGCGTGTTATCTTAGATGGTGTATTTAACCATTGCGGTTCCTTCAACAAATGGATGGATCGTGAGTGTATCTATGAGAATCAGGAAGGCTACGAGAAGGGAGCATATGTATCCTGGAGCAGTCCGTATAAGTCATTCTTTAAGTTTTATAACGAAGAGGTATGGCCGTATAATACCACCTACGATGGTTGGTGGGGGCATGATACACTTCCAAAGCTGAACTATGAAGATTCCCCAAAACTGGTGGAATATATTTTGAATATAGCAAAGAAATGGGTGTCCCCTCCATATAACGTGGATGGCTGGCGACTGGATGTTGCAGCAGATCTCGGACATTCGGAGGAATATAATCACAAGTTCTGGAGAATGTTCCGTAACGCAGTCAAAGAGGCAAATCCTAATGCAATTGTACTGGCAGAGCATTATGGAGATCCAAAGCCTTGGTTAAAGGGCGATCAGTGGGATACCGTTATGAACTATGATGCATTTATGGAGCCGATTACCTGGTTTCTGACTGGTGTTGAGAAACACAGTGATGAGTTCCGTGGTGATCTGTTGGGTAATCCGGATACATTTATGGGAGCCATGAATTATCATATGGCGAGATTCCAGCGTCCATCCCTTGAGATTGCAATGAATGAATTATCAAACCACGATCATTCCAGATTCTTAACCCGTACAAACCGGAGAGTCGGACGTACGCATACGATGGGGCCGCAGGCGGCAAATGAGGGTATCGATAAGAGTATATTCCGTCAGGGCGTTGTATTCCAGATGACCTGGCCGGGAGCTCCGACGATCTACTATGGAGATGAAGCAGGACTTTGTGGCTGGACTGACCCGGATAACCGTAGAACGTATCCGTGGGGCAGAGAAGATATGGAACTGATCCGGTTCCATAAAGACATGATCTGTATCCATAAGAACTATGAGGCTCTGATCCGTGGCTCGGTTATGTTCTTGCATGGAGCACATAAGATTATCGCATATGGACGGTTCACAGATACGGAGCAACTGGTTGTGATCCTGAATACAAATTATGAAGACATCGATGTGAAGCTGCATGTCAGACGGATTGGGGTCAAGAACCATGAGATCATGCGCAGAGTGATGCTTACAAATGAAGAAGGCTACAGTCTGGAAACCTGTGACTACAAAGTAGAGCATAATATGCTTTATATGAAGGTGCCGAAGATGTCAGCTATGGTTCTTGTAAATGTGGGAAGAGATGTTTAAAAGAGGAAACTAAAGTCTTGAAAAGTGATTTTGAGAGAAAACGGTTCATACAACGATTTGTGATCCTGGCTGTAATATTGCTGGCAGTGGTTGGAATCGGTATACGGTTCCTGTTCGGTGGCGATGAAAAGAGAATTGCAGTTATTTTGCTGATGTTAGCGGTTGGGCTTGTAATTCTGTTTTTCATCAGTTATCGGGAGATCGACCATACTTATCGGGAGATTGAGCATGTGTCGGATGAGATGCTTCGTGTGCTTCAGGGAGAAGATGAGCTGCCGGAGGAAGAATACATGCAGGGCACGATCGGAATCTTATATACGAACTTTTATAAGATGGTGACATTTTTAAAAGAAAGCAAAGAGCGGGAAATGTCAGAGAAAGTATTCTTACGTGATATCATGTCAGATATCTCTCATCAGCTTAAGACACCGCTGGCATCCTTAAATGTATTCATCGATCTGCTGTTAGATGATTCCTTTACAGATGAAGAAAAACGGATGCGGGTGCTTAACGAATCAAAAAATCAGCTTACCAGAATGGAATGGATGGTATTATCTCTTTTAAAGCTTGCCCGGATCGAGGCGGGAGCAATCCAGTTTGACCGAAAAGAATGTGATCTGAAGCTGTTATTATTACAGGCAAGAGACAGCGTAACCTATCTGACGGAGAGCAGGGAACAGGAGGTTCATGTAATCTGTGAGGATGGCAGGAAGCTGGTCTGTGACGGTGACTGGCTCGTAGAGGCGATCATCAATCTTTTGAAGAATGCATCAGACTACTCACCGGAGAAGACAGAGATCACGGTTGAGGTAGAACACAATCCGGTCTTTACCAGGATCTATGTCAAGGATCATGGAATGGGAATCGCAGAGAAGGATCTCGGAAATATATTTAAACGATTCTACCGTGTACACCATGATGTGAATCCGAACAGTGTCGGAATCGGCTTATCCCTTACAAAATCTATTGTAGAAGGAATGGGCGGCAAGATCACGGTGCGGAGTGAAGAAGGAGCATATACTTGGTTTATCATTACATTTGTACATGTAGATTAAGCTGATTCTAAAAAGAATTCTAAAGAAATTAATGTGAAGCAATAACAGAAAATACTATGGTGATGGGAATTGATGTAGGAAATTATCTCTTTCTTACAATATTGTAAGAAAAGAATACACAGATATTCACGGGAATGTAAGATAGAAGTGAGAAGATAGATACAACGAAGAGGTATCTATCTTTTTTTCATATATATCACGGGGAGGTAATGAATGACAGATTATAAAAAACTCGCACTTTATTATCTAAAAGCAGGTAAAAGGCGATGTATCGTTACGATCGTTGGGGTGATGATCACAGTGGCAGTGCTATATACAGCATTGAATTTTGGATATTCGTATGTGCTTCAGACACGGCAGGAAGTGAGGAAAGAAGCAGACTATGAGATCGTTTTTTTGTCAGAAGATACAGACAGATTAGCGCAGATCGCAGCAGATGACCGGGTACTTCAGGCATATAGCGGGGCGTATTCCGGTGAAGAATATGTCAGTGATGAAGAAAGATTTGTAGAAGTAAATTATAAAAATGCTTTATATGTGAATATCAGACATCCTTATCAGATGGAGTCGGTCATGGAGGACATGAAAGCGGATTACGGAGTGGATGCAAGGCTGAATAATGAATTGGCTGTGTTATATCTTCAGGATTCAGATGGTCTGCTTGGTGTTGTATTGATCCTTGTTCTGTTGGTTGCTTATATCTTTGCAATCTTTGCTGTCGGAATGATCAGAAATACGGTTCAGATGTTCACGTTAGAGCAGGTAAAGGATTATGGAATCCTGCGATGTATCGGAGCAACCAAAGGACAGTTGAACCGGATCATATACAGGATGGGTGCAGGCATGGAAGTGACAGGCATTGCAGCCGGTGTACTGCTCGGAACATTCGTCAGTGTGATCCTTGGCTTTTTAAAGAATGTAGATGTTGGATTCCATATCGGCCCGGTTATTCCGATACTGATCGCATATCTTGGGGATCTGTATTTTGTAATGCAGGAGTGTTCAAAGATTGTAACGAAGATGTCACCAGTCAGTGCAGTCCGTGGAGAGTACCGGATCAAAAAGGAGAAGATCAAGATCCGTGGCAATGGTCTGATGGGACGGCTGTTCGGTATTGAAGGAGCCTATGCAAGGAAAAGCGTATTGCGGAACAGCGGGCGGTTTGCAAAGACGGTAACTGCTATGATGCTCAGCATAACTGCGATCATTATATGCTTAAGTACCTGGGGTATGGTTCGTGATACGAAAAAGAATATTGATGATATGTATGGCAGGTATCTGGAAGAAGAAAGATGTCCTGTTAGCATATTTGGTGATGTGGAATCGATACAGAGTGATTATTTGTTCTCTGCCGAAGCAATCAAAGAAAAAGCTTTGCATTACTATGTAACAGAAGCCAAACTGATATATAGTGCCACAGGGAATCTGGTAGATCCGGAAACCTATTATGGCAAACTGAATCAGGACTATATAGAAGAGACAAGTAATGGAACCAATATTGAGATTACAATGCAGAAATGGAGGGAAAGGGATACAGAGGAATATCGTGATGGAACTGATGTAGAGTATAAAAAAGCAATTTTCAATCTGAATAGTTCATCTATAAGCATTGACGGCTGTGATCAGAACGATCTGGATTATCTGTCAGAGTTTATAAAGAGTGGAACAGCAGATCTGGATGACGATGGTATCCTGGTTATCGGTGGAGGAAGTGTAATGGATTATTCCTGGACGGGTGATGAAAAGCTGACATTGTATGATCTGGGAAAACATTTTGATACATATGATCTTCAGGTAGGAGATACGATCCAACTGGTCGATTACAGGGAATATAAAAAACGATATCAGGACGCTTATGAAAAAATGATGGCGGAAAGTGTTTTGGTCAGTTCTGAGAAAGATGCAGATGGTGAATATGTTTCGGAAGAACGGGCAACAAAAGAGGGAAGATCGACCGGACTGGAACAGTATGTGATCGCTGAACGCATCCGGCAGGAACTCATTGCGGAAGGATATTATCGGACTTATACGGTTCAGGGTGTTCTGGATTTTGGAGATCAGATAATTCCGGAATGGGCTGATATCTATATGAAAAGAGATTCTTATTTCGATCTGACCGGATTTGATGAACAGGATATGACGGGAGTAAAGTATGCGATCGATCTTGACAGTGTACCGATATCCTATTTTGACATGCTATCGTCCGATCTTACGGATGTTTTGTATGGATATGCATATGCCAGAAATGTAATGCGGTATGCGTTGGCGTTTGCTGCCTTTGTATTTATATTAAGTTCAGTGAATATCATTAATACCACAGCAGGAAATCTGCATATGAGGCGAAAAGAACTGGCGCAGCTCCGGGTACTTGGAATGTCCAGAAAGAGGTTGATCCATACGGTCATGTTAGAGGGAGTGATGGCAACTGCCTTATCGAATATTCTTGGATTTTTATTCGGTACGATATTTACAATATATATCTATGAATATCTCAGCATGCTTTTATATATAAAGCCGACCATTGCCTGGTGGGCATTTGGAGTCGGGTTTGCCGCATCTGCATTGGTAATCTGTGGAAGCATCTATGTATCACTTAGAGATCTTCCGGTTGATATTGTGGATGACCTGAAACTTGAGGAATAAAAAACGATAATGATGAAGAAAGGCCAAAGTTATCGGTGTGAAATAAAAAGGAGAGGCGAGAAATGACAGACTATAAGAAACTTGCAGCATATTATCTGAAAGCCAGCAAAAAGCGGTGTGTGATCACGATCATCGGTGTAATGATCACAGTGATCGTATTGTATGCGGGATTGAACATTTTCTATTCTTATATGTTGCAGCAGCAAAAGGATGTAAGAAAGGAAGCGGACTATGAGATCGTGTTCCTGACGGATGATCAGGAAACCTTATCACAGATTGCGTCGGATGATCGTGTCACACAGGCATATACAGGAAAATATGCGGTGAGTGAGTGGGAGACAGTGAACGGAACGGATGGCAAATATGTAGAAAAGGTATACGACAATGCATTGTATGTAAATACCGGACATCCCTACAGGATGGCTAAGATCATGAACGAGATGATAGAAGATTATGGGGTGGATGCAGAACTTAACTGGAATCTTTCCACTTGGTATCTGCAGGACATGGAGGAAGGATTTGACGTTATATTGATCGTGGTTCTGCTGATTGCATATATCTTTGCAATCTTTGCAGTCGGAGTTATCAGAAATACGATCCAGATGTTCACATTAGAGCAGGTAAAGGACTACGGAATCTTACGATGCATCGGAGCGACGAAGGGACAGTTAAGCGGCATCATCTATCGGATGGGAGCCATGCTTGAGATCGCCGGACTGCTTGCCGGTATCGTGATGGGTGGAATCGTCAGTATGATCCTTGGATTTATATTTAAGATAAGCGCAGGCTTCCATATCATTCCGATGATCCCTATCCTGATCACTTATCTGGGAGATATGTATTTCGTAATGCGTGAGAATGCCAAATTGGTAACGAAGATGACACCGGTCAGTGCGGTTCGTGGCGAATACAGGATCAAGAAAGAAAAACTCCGTCGGCGTGGTGGCGGACTGATGGGAAAGATATTTGGAATTGAAGGATCATATGCCAGAAAGAGTGTTCTTCGAAACAAAGGAAGATTTATAAAGACAGTAACCGCTATGGTGTTTAGCATTTCGGCGATCGTATTGATCTGCAGCTGTTGGGGACAGCTTCGGAAATACTGGAAGTCTACAGATGAAAAGTTTGGAGATTATCAGATCAATCTGACATCATATTCATCCGCTACAACGAGTCTGGAGGAAGCGCAGAGCACCTTGCCATCTGTAGAGGTATTCCGGGAATTGTCACGGAATAACAGTGTAGAAGAATCGAAGAAGGTATATGGCTGCAAGGCCGATCTGGTAGATACGGATTCTTATACAGGAAAGATCACAGATGAATTTCGAACCAAGGTTACGATGGGACATTATTACGGTGTCTATATGGATAAGTTAAATGGAACAGGAGAGGCATCTGATGATAAGGATCCGGAAGTTACCAGAAGTGTAGCGGAAACTATGGTAAACAGTACCGATGTGATCGGATGTGATGATTCAGATCTGAATCATCTTACAAAATATCTGACAGCGGGAACAACGGAACTGTCCGAGAATGGTATTCTGGTTGTGGCAGGGGGAAGTTTTAACAGTTGGGATCTGATGGAACTGGAGGATACGGAAGATACCTTATATGATAAGTCCTATCATTTTGATACTTATCATTTTGAACTGGGGGATACGGTTCAGTTAGTCGATTTTGCTCTGTACCAGAAAGAGTGTCTGAAAGCGAAGGAGAAGATTGATCAGGAATTTGAAAAAACGCAGAAAGAAGCGGGTACGACCGGAGACAACGACCGGGACGGCGGTACAGTAAAAAATGCAGAGGACCGGACTTCCGTGCGACAGGAATATGTGGAATATAAGAAGATTAAAGACCGGCTGATCGCAGAGGGTCATTATAAGACCTATAAGGTAGAAGGTATCCTGGATCTTGGAGCACAGGTATTTGGAGAGAGTTCCGACCGCCAGATCTATATGCGCAGGGATGATTATTTTGACCTGACCGGATATGGAGAAAATGACATTGCCGGAATGAAATATAAGGTCAATCTGGACAGTGTATCAGCCAGCTCTGTAACAGATATGCTTTCCTATATCGGTGATTCCTTATATGGAGAGTCTATGCAGCTCTGTGTATACCTGAAAAGCTTTGTCCGGTATGCAATCGCAGCGGTATTGTTCATCTTTGTATTAAGTTCAGTAAATATTGTGAATACGACAGCCGGAAATCTGCATCTGAGACGAAAAGAATTCGCACAGCTCCGTGTCATCGGAATGTCCAGAAAGCGCCTGTTGAAAACCGTTATGTTAGAGGGGGTTATGACGACAGTGGTAGCCAATGTACTCGGCTTTATTATAGGTATCGGGTTATCGTATGGAGTATTCATGTATCTTAATATGGTGATCGAGGCAGGAAAGTCCATTGCCTGGTGGGCATTTGGAGTCGGGCTTGTGGCATCCGGTCTGATCATCTGCGGAAGCATCTGGCTGGGGATCAGAGATCTTCCGGTAGCCATGGTAGAAGATCTGAAGCTTGAAGAGTAGGCGTGAAAGGTAAGTTTGATACAGCAGATGAAAGGTGAAACGGAGTTGCTGTATTACAAGGTTAAAAAACAGAAATGCAATAAATATATAGATAAAAATTATAGATAGAAAGATCTGCGGGAAAGGCAGAGGAAAGAGGGTACGCTATGGAAATCGTAAAAATGGAACATGTAACAAAGATATACGGAGAAGGAAATACCAGAGTATGGGCGCTTGATGATGTGAACCTGACAGTGAATAAGGGCGAGATCGTGGCGGTTGTCGGTGCATCCGGTTCCGGTAAATCCACCCTGCTTCATGTTATGGGTGGTGTGGATACTCCAAATGAGGGAAATGTCATCGTAGACGGAAAGGATATTACAAGACTGACCGATGAGGAGATGTCAGTCTTCCGTAGAAGAAAGATCGGATTTGTATTTCAGGCATATCATCTGATCCCGGTACTGACAGTAGAGGAAAATATCAAGATGCCGATCCTGCTGGATCACAGAAAGCCGGATCGCGATTACATCGATCATATCATCGAGATGTTAGGGCTGAAGGACAGACGGAAGCATCTTCCAAACCAGTTATCCGGTGGACAGCAGCAGCGTGCAGCGATCGCAAGAGCACTGGCAAATCGCCCGGCATTGATCCTTGCCGATGAGCCTACCGGAGCACTTGACTCCAAGAATGGAAATGAAGTTATCACCCTGCTTCAGGATTCTGTTAAGAAGCTGGATCAGACACTGGTACTGATCACACATAATATCGATCTGGCGAGAGAGGCAGACCGTATCGTGAGGATCACGGATGGAAAGATATCAGAAGGAGAGGAGATGTAGAGATGAAACGAATACTTACAATCTGTATGGCATGTGTACTTGGATTCCTTGCTGTATTTGGATATAAGGATACGATGGCTTCTGTATCAGCAGCAGAGCCAAAGGTTATGGTAACGGATTATAAGATCAAAGAGAAGAAAGTAGTGGCAGGTGGAACCTTTACACTTGAGGTTACGATCAAGAATACTGCAGATAAAAAGATCAGTAATCTGAAAATGGCAGTTGCTTCCGAAGGAGGCGAACTGATTCCGGCATCCGGAGCCGGAACCGGATATCTGGCAAGTCTGGAAGGCGGAGAGACTTATACATTTGAGTTCCCGATGCAGGCAGCAGCCAATCTGGAAGAAAAGGCTTATAAGCTGACAGTGACAGATGAGTATGAAGACCGCTATGGCAATCCATATACCGTGACAGATACGATCTATCTGCCGGTTACGATCAAACAGCGCGGTGAGATCACAGGCGTATATGCAGAGTCAGATGTGACACTCGGAGATTCTATCGAGATCATGGGAAGTGTCAGCAATCTGGGAGCATCTACCCTCTATAATGTAAAGGCAAAGATCGATACAAGATTTACATCTGAAGGTGATGTCTATATCGGCAATATCGAACCGGGTAAGAATGGCTCGATCGATATACTTGCAAACACAACGAAGACGACAGGCACCGGCGGTGAGATGGGTAAGCTTATCGTTACATATGAAGATAAGTCAGGAAATGTAACAACACTGGAAGAAAATTTCTCAATCAGCGTAAATGCACCTGTCTATACAGATATTGAAAAGGTAAAGGATGTACAGAAGAAAGATTACAGTAAGATGATCATAGAGATCGTTGTTGCTGTGGTTGTTGCAGCACTTATTGTTATCTGGATTATCTGCAGAAGAAAGAGGAAGAAAGAGATATTGGAGGAGTTCTAAATGGGTTGGATCAGTCATTTATGTTTGATGAATATGAAAAGACGAAAAACCAGAACCTTTCTAACCATACTTGGAGTTGTGATCGGTGTGATCTCTGTTGTGACCCTGCTTGCAGTTGGTATCGGCGTACGACAGGAAATGATCAATACCATGGTGGATAGTGAAAGTATTTGTCGGATTCAGGTGACCGGAGCAACCGGCGGCAAGCACAAAGACCGGATGATCATGGATCAGACCGTGAAAACTTTTCAGGAGCTTGAATATGTCAGTTCCGTATATCCGACCTATGAGATGTATGTGACCATTACAAATGGAAAATATTCTTATGATGGTGCGATTACCGGTATTCCACAGTCAGAACTTGCGAAGCTTAAGTATACAAAGACGTCAAAGCAGACAACATCGAGCGTGAAGCCGGTGCTTATCATGGGAAATAAGGTTACATCCTTATTCTATAATCCGGAAACGGAGCAGACCTATGATGTGACAGAGAAGAAAAAAGCAGAGACATGGATCGGAAAAAAAGTGGATCTATCCTTTTGGGACTCGCAGGAGATGGCATCGGTGAAGATAGAAGTCGGAGCGGTTATTGACAGTGGAGAAGATACATATAACAGAGACTCACAGAGCATTTACTGCGATCTGGATGTGTTAAAGAGCTTTTTAGGCAGAGTATCCAGTGGGGGAACGCTGCCGGGACAGCCGCTTGATGCAAATGGAAATCCGTACAAGAATTTCGTATATTCCGGAGCGGTTGTGACTGTTGATAATATCGATCATGTCGATTCTACCGTGAAGAAGCTTCAGGATATGGGGTATACGACGGAAAATGAGAAAGAGTATCTGGATACGATACAGAAATATCTGAAGATGGTACAGCTTTTACTGGGTGGTATCGGAGCGATCGCACTGATCGTAGCGGTGATCGGAATCAGCAATACCATGACAACATCGGTATTTGACCGGATCAATGAGATCGGTGTATTAAAGGTTCTCGGATGCGATCCGGATGAGCTGCAGCTCCTGTTCCTTACAGAAGCAGGAATCATCGGAGCGGCGGGCGGTATCATAGGAGTGCTTTTATCGTATGTTTTTAAGGGTATCGTAGATAAGATCGCTATTAAAATGTTCGATCTGGCAAAGGGAACGCAGATTGCAATAATCCCATGGGAACTTGCAGTCGGAGCCGTTGTCGGAGCGATTCTGCTTGCGATATGTGCCGGATATTTTCCTGCGAGATTTGCATCGAAATTGCAGCCGTTAGATGCTGTCAGAAACAGATAGAAAAAAAGGAAAAAAACGGAACAGTATTTTGTTGACTTTACTGTATCCATGCGTTATATTATAATCGTCCGCGGGGCAGTGAGATAAACATTTACTATATTTAGGAGGAATTATTAATATGTTCGATAAGGTAAAAGCTATTTTCGAAGAGCAGTTAGGAGTATCACAGGATGAGATGCAGCTTGATACTAACTTCAAAGATGATTTAGGAGTAGATTCATTAGATTTATATGAGATAGTAATGAAGATGGAAGATGAATTCGACGTTGAGATCCCTGCTGAGGAGCTTGAAGACGTTGCTACATTCGAAGACGTACTTAACTATCTTAAGAGCAAAGGTGTAGAAGAATAATTCACATCAGAAGCAGACAAGAGGCAGCGAAGATGTCTATATACCAGATTTGCCCAGCGCAGGTTGGTGGATGACAGACTGGCTGCTTCTTTTAGTATAGAGGAACAGACGATGGCGACAGTCAAAGAGTGAATGATGTTCGGCCGTTGTCAGTAAATATAAAGAATAGACAGGTGAGAAAATGGGTAAAACAGCAGTTATTTTCCCTGGCCAGGGCGCACAGTATGTAGGCATGGCTAAGGATTTCTATGACAGTTTTGAAGACAGCAAGGCAGTAATCGATACAGCAGACAGTGTGCTTGACATTGATCTGAAGAAGATCTGCTTTGAGGAAAATGAAGATATCAACAAGACAGAATATACACAGCCTGCTATGGTAGCAGCAGAACTTGCTATCTATGAGCATGTAAAGAATGCAGGTTTGAAGGCAGATGTATTCGCAGGTCTGTCACTTGGTGAGTACAGCGCACTTACAGCTTGTGGAGCTATGAAGCTTCCGGATGCGATCCGTACCGTAAGACAGCGTGGTATCCTGATGCAGAATGAAGTTCCGCTTGGTCAGGGTGCTATGGCAGCCGTTATCGCTACAGATGCAGAAGTGATCGCAAAGGTCTGTGAGGAGACTCCGGGCAATGTTCAGATCGCAAATTATAACTGCCCCGGACAGATCGTTATTTCCGGTGAGACAGAAGCCCTTGACAAAGCATGTGAAGCCCTTCAGGCAGCAGGAGCCAAGAGAGTGATCAAGTTAAATGTCAGCGGCCCATTCCATTCCAAGATGCTGGAACCGGCCGGTGAAAAGTTATATGCATACTTAAGAGATGTAGAGATCGCAGACGATTTCCTTCCGTATGTATGTAATGCTGATGCATGTTATGTAACAGATGCTTCAGAGGTTAAGACTTTACTGATGCGTCAGGTATATTCATCTGTCAGATGGCAGCAGAGTATCGAAGCTATGATCGCAGACGGCGTAGATACATTTGTAGAGGTTGGACCTGGAAAGACTCTGTCCGGCTTTATGAGAAAGATCAACAAGGAAATGAAATGCATCAACATCGCAACGGTTGATGATCTGAAGAAATTGGAGGAACTGAATGCTTAAGGATAAGGTAGCAGTCGTAACAGGTGCCGGACGTGGTATCGGCAGAGCCATTGCAAAGACATTTGCAGGATATGGCGCAAAGGTAGTTGTCAATTATAATGGCTCAGAGGAGCGTGCAAACAGTCTCGTAGCAGAGATCAAGGAAGCTGGCGGAGAAGCAGTTGCTTATAAGGCAAATGTAGCTGATTTTGCAGAAGCAGAGGGACTTATCAAGTTCGCACTGGAGCAGTATGGCAGAGTTGATATCCTCGTAAACAATGCCGGTATTACAAAAGATAATATCATGCTCGGTATGAAGGAAGAAGATTTCGATCAGGTTATCAATATCAACCTGAAGGGTGCATTTAACTGTATCAAGCATGTGTACAGACCGATGATGAAGCAGAAGTACGGCAGGATCATCAACATGTCATCCGTAGTCGGCATTGAGGGAAATGCAGGACAGATCAACTATGCTGCATCCAAAGCCGGAATCATCGGCATGACGAAGTCTGTAGCAAAGGAGCTTGGCAGCCGTGGCGTAACAGCAAATGCGATCGCGCCGGGATTCATCAAGACAGATATGACAGACGCAATGTCAGATAAGATGAAGGATGCGATGCTTGACCACATCACAGTTAAGAGACTGGGTGAGGTATCAGATATCGCTGAGACAGCAGCATTCCTTGCATCCGACAAGGCATCTTACATTACAGGACAGGTTATCCGTGTAGACGGTGGCATGAGCCTGTAAGATAGAATAGAATATAGCTTAAAGAATATAAATGCCAGATACAAAGTATATATTTGTATCTGGCATTGTTTCGTTATAGCATTTTTATTTTTCAAAAATCATATTTATGTTGTAATGAAATTATCATTAATATTGTTTTTTTATATTCGATATTGTAATATAAACGTATAAAAGCAATACAATATATTGACATATTAATACAAACACAATACAACAACAAGAATAAAGGAGGCACTATATGGCAAGTACAATTCAGGTTAGAGTAGACGATGAATTAAAAAGAAAATCAGATAGTTTGTTCAAGGATTTGGGAACAGATACTACGACGGCGATAAGAATCTTTTTGACACAGGCAGTAGCTGCAAATGGATTTCCATTTGAGATTAAAAGAAGTAACAACATATATCAAAGTATGTCCGAAGAAGATGTACTGAAAAGACTGGAAGATGCGAGAAAACACGCAGAGCAGGGAGCATGTATAGATGCAGATGCATTTGTGGCGGATATGAGGACAAAATATGGCATATAAGATTTTTATGACGATTGATGCAGCAGAGGAGTTGAAGAAGATTATTCAATATTTGATTGAAAAAAAGAGAAATCCGCAGGCTGCGACAAGTTTATTAAATGACTTTGAGAATACGAAAATAAGATATACTGAGAGCAAAATTAATTGCTTACAAGGATATTGATTTTGCGAAATATTGATAAATAAAAGATCCAGATATGGCAGAAATGCTGTATCTGGATTTTTTTTAATTCTTTAAAACTTTTTCTGCCGATGCCCTGTCTATGATAGTAGATGTTCCTTTTATGAGAAAAGGGACATGCAGATAGTTATAGAAGGGAGAGAGTAAAATGAAGCAAAATATATAAAAAATGAGAAATATTTTGTGAACTATTGACAGCCGTTTTTTTTTTTTTATAATATTTGTGCTTTTTTACAGACATCAATGAGGTTTACATAAGTATAAGAAAAGCAATGTAACAGATAGAAGGCATAGTGTATAAGAGAAAAGGAGAGAGATGGATGAAAAAGAATAAGATGAAAGAACGCATCATGTGTCTTGTATTAGCCGTGATGCTGGGTATCAGCGGTATCATACCTACGGCACCGGTATTAAAGACGGAGGCAGCATCATTATCAGCGGCGGATGATTCCCAGACAGTGATAGGATGTCATAGATTGCATGATACATCTTATGCTGCGGTACAGGTAGGCAATAAGATTTATTATTCAAGTGACAGAACGGGTTATATCTTTTGCTATGATGTCAAGAAAAAGACAAACAAGAAGTTAGCAAAGCTGCCAAAGCAGGTAAGAAATAAGAATACATATTATTCCTATAAGAATTATGCAAATATCAGCAACATGTTTTACTATAAAGGATATCTTTATTGTGGTTTAATGGATGGTCTTATGTGTTATGGCATTATTCGCGTAAATGTGAAAAACGGAAAGGTGAAAAAATTATTTTTTGAGTGTTCATCAAGCAGTGTTTTGCCGGAGCCGAGTTTTGAGTTTTCCATTTATAAGAATAAGATATATTATGCATATTCAAATGGCACTTCAAACTATAATTATTATTTTGCATCTATGAATCTGGATGGCTCTCATAAAAAAGTAATCAGCCAAAAAGCGCTTACGAAAGTGTGTCGAAATGTAAAGGACAGCCGCATGATTGTTTATAGAGATGCGGTGTATGTCTATAACAACTTTGATGTTTTCTACAAAATAAATAAAAAAGGGAAAAAGACAAAGATCAAGAATCTGCCGAAAACATATATGAAGGTTAAGGTCAGCACATCCGGCTGCGTAATTGACGGTGAGAAAGCACAGTATAAGGGATATGAATATGACTCAATGGGATCTTTTGGCCTGTTAAACAAAAAGAATATTGCGACAGGAGAAGAAAAGGTCATTAATTCCAGCTCAAGCGAGAGAAGAAGCTATATTGTGCTTGGAGACTATATTCTGTTAAGAAAGAATAAAGCAAAGAAGAAACTGGGTGAATGTAAAATCACCCTTCAGCTTCTTAATAATAAAGGTAAGAAGATCAAAGATCTGTATAGCTACAATGTAAATTATAATAAGTAATATATCACAATTTTAAAAGCAAAGGAGAGATGATTATGAAAAAAATGAAGAAACTACTGGCGCTTATGTGCATCGCTATAGCTGCACTCATATGGCTGCCGGGACTAAAGTTTCCGGTAGAGGCGGGAAGTGTTGATTACGAGGAGACGGTGTTGGTAGAATCCGGAGCAGATGTCACCTTATCAATAAATCTCAGTAAGTTAAATCTACCGGCAGGTTTTGAGGTGGGTAGTTGTAACTGGCTTACAGATGGTGGAGCTGTCAGTGCAGATGGATTGTCATATACATTGAGAAATGTTACAAAATCCCAGTATGTTTTTGTAAATATATCCAACAAGAATAGTACAGATGGAAGATTTTGCGAATTTTATATTTTTGTAAATTCTTCAAATATAACAGCTAAAGCAGTTGGCAATAATACGGTGATAGCGAACTCAGGAGAGAAAGTAACACTAAAGGTATCCGCAAGCAGTAATCAGGGGAAGCTTACATATACATGGTATAAAGGACAGTCATACGGAGGAGATGTAGGACAGTTAGGGCATAAAGCATCTTATACCTGTACAGCATCGGTAAACAAAACAAAAAAGCTGAAGACTGAGGATTATCACTGTGTGATTTCTGATGAAACAGGTAATTCAAGCACAGTTTCCTTTACTGTATGTGTAAACAGTATAGCCAAAGAGAGCAAATTAAAGACAAATAAGGTCTATATTCTGACATGGGATAGTCAGGTGGAACAGGCGATAAAGGCGGTTAATAAGAAATATCCGTCTTATACAAAGAATATCGAAGTGATCAAATATGAAGTTGGTGGAGGATCAGCTGAATATTATGCATTAGTACAGCAGAAGCTTGCAAACAATCCCGAAGCTACGTTTATCGTTTTGATGGATTCAGCAAAGCTGGATGTACTTTTATCTACAGGAGTATTTACAGATTTGGACAAGCTTGGACTTACAGATGCTTACAGCCAGTCTTATCCATATACCAGAAAAGCAGGAACCTATAAGGGCAAGCTTGTAGCGATGACACCGGAAGCAACACCGGGAGCATTTATGTTTGATCCGGATATTGCACAGAAGGTTCTTGGAACTTCAGATCCTGAAAAGGTTCAGAAGATGATCGGAACAGCTGATGGCTATCTGTCTGTTGCTGCAAAGATGAAAGAGGCCGGTTACTATATGACCTCCGGAGCATCAAAATATACAATGAGTGGTTGTGAGGGTATTCTCAATAACATGATAGGGGATACATCGTATTCTTACGAGGATAATAGCAAGGTATTTATGTTATCTGAAGCAGATAAGAAGACTGTGGAAAAGATCGCGAAGGCGACCCGTAGAAATGGATATGATACAGGAAGCTCGATGTGGAGCAGTGCTTGGGTGGCTGATATGACATCCGGTAAGGTATTTGGCTGGTTCTCTGGCACCTGGGGACAGTATAGCATTACATTTGACAAGCCGATGGCTGCCTGTCAGGGACCATTTGCCTATAACTGGGGTGGTACATACTACGCAATTAAGAGTGGCAGGCAGGATGAAGCAGCAGTGCAGTTCCTAAAAGCCTTATGCTGCGATCCTTCTGTAATGGGTTCTCTGGGCGACCTTCCAAATAATACCGTTGCAGCTCAGAAGGTGGTCAGTAAGGGTAAGAATCCTGCAGCTATGAAAAATAATCAGAATATTTATAAAGTATTCGATAAGATGGCAAGAAGCATCAATGGTGGTTCTTATAAGATCTCAAAACCAAAGGTATCCCTTACAAGTAATGGCATTGTAAAGGGATCTGACGGAAAATATTACTATGTAAAGAAAGGTCTGATTCAGTCAGGCAGAAGCGGATTCATCAAAGTTGGCAAGAAGACCTATTACATCAAGAAGGGTGTAGTGCAGAATAAAAAGACCGGATTCGTGAAGAACGGCAAGAAGTACTACTATGTAAAGAAGGGTGTCTGCAGTACAAAGAATGAATTTGTAAAGGTAGGTAAGAAGACCTATTATCTGAATAAGGGCGCAAAGAACACCAAGACCGGATTTGTAAAAGTCGGTAAGGCAACTTATTACGTTAAGAAAGGTCTGAAGACTACACAGACAGCATTTATCAAGAATGGCAGACAGGAATACTATGTCAAGAATGGCGTATGGAAGAAGTCTTATACCGGAAATGTCACCTATAGAAATCATGTTTACTATGTGAAGAAGGGTGTAAAAGTAAAAAAGGTGAGATAATACATGAAGAATAGATTGAAGCAGATCATTGTCTGGTGCATGGTGGCAGCATTGCTATGCGTGAATTGCTCATTTACATCAGAAGCGAAAACAGGCAGTAAGGTTACAGTTCCAAAGACATCTATTACGTCAGTAAGATCCAGATCAGCGGGACAGGTGACAGTAAGATTTAAGAAATCAAAAAAGGCGGGCAGCTATCAGATTCAGATCAGTACAGACAAGAAGTTTAAGAAAAACGTAAAAAGCCAGAAAGTCAGTGCTAAGAAAACAACGGTAACGTTTAAGAAGCTGAAGCAGGGCAAAAAATATTATGTCAGAGTGCGTGTGTACCGGACTGTAAAGAAGAAAAAATATCACAGCGCATGGAGTAAAGTGAAGTCTGTTAAAGTGAAAAAGAAGACGACAAAGAAGGACTCCGGTCAGAAGAATACTGGTGATAGCAATAAGTCTGAGAACACCACAGATGTAACGGATGCCACTGAGAACGCAGGCACCACCAAGGATACAGACACCACTGGAAACACAGGTGCAACTAAGGATACAGATACCATCGGGAACTCAGGCACTACCGGGGACACGAATTCCGGCGGACAGGAGTCCGAGGATCAAAAAAAAGAGTGGGATGGCACGGCAGAGCTGGAAAAAATGGAATATGAAGTGGGAGAAGAAATAAAGGTTCATTATTCCAAGCAGCCGGAATGTGCAGGAGAAATAAAGGAATATTATACTTATGGTAATCAGGGAGAATATATCGATTATACAGAAAGATATACCAAAAAGAATGAGAACGGAAATGTGGTATGTACGAGTGTCGGACATACCAGCCTGTGTATTATATTCCCTGAGACAGAGCATTATAAAGAGACATGGATTGCTTTGGGAAAAGTGAGAATATACAATAATGAAGACCCACTTGGAGGATTTAATCTGTCCGGTTATAAGTACGGGGAAACCATGAAGAAAGAGGTTGAAGATATAACCGTAACGAATGGTACAGGTTCTTTTTGTGAATGGTTTGCATGTGAAGGTAATGCTGCATGGTTAAATGAACATATAACCTTTAAGGTATCCGATGTTACACCGAAAGAATACAGAAATCTGATGGATTGGGCAGGCTGGAATACTTCAGAACCGGAAATAAAAGTAGAAACCTATAATCTGAAGGGGGTATATGGAGAGACAACATCCGTTACGACTTCGACAACAAGTGGAAAAATAGAATTTTCCGGCAAGGCAATGTCACAGTGCAAGCTTACTGTAACAGCTGGTGCAGGTGTGCGCGTGTGCAGACTGGATGCTTACAGGGATGGCGTTTTATATGACACTATGTATGTTGCTCCGAAGCCATATGATGAAGATGGAAATCTTCTTGATACAGAATTGTATACAAAGGTTCGGAGAAATGTAGAGGCAAAGCTGTGGACAGATGATATGTCGAATTATGATAAGCTGAAAACTCTTGCAGATTATATTTCAACGACAGCGCATTATCCGGGATATCAATGTACTCAAAAAGATGTAAATCCGACTCTGTGGGATGGATTCTCAGTCGATGGTATTGCGCTTTATTATAATATGTTCAATATGCCGGTTTTAAACCGCGCGATGGCATTGCGTGGCGGTATCATAACCTGTGTGGCTATAGATATTGTCTGCGCTGCGGCAGAGGAGGATCTGAGACTGAATTATCTGTATGATAAAGCGACAGATACTGTTGCAGAAGGCGAAGGCGTATGGCTTACGATCGGAGATGCCAGTACCAATCCAAGCGCAGGAGCGCATGAGTCTCTGGCATACAAAGATGCCGATGGCAATATTGTATATATCGATGCGCAGGGAAGAATGGCAAGAAATTCATGTGAAGAACATGGCTGCCTGGATAAGGTCATCAGAGACTAGAGCCGCGCCGGACATGAAGAGGCGAAGAATATAGAGGCAGATATTTAATCAAATAATGAAGGAGATGGATAAGATATGAAACAATTTTTAAAATCACATGCAATTTTATTCAGTATGCTTGCAGTCCTGATCGGATGCTTAATTTACCCGAATCAGGCAGATGCAAAGACATATCAGACACAGGATAACTATATTGGTGGTGGCGGATGTTCAGTTGTGATCAGTGGTAATAAGGTTTATTATTCAATCACGGAAACTGGAAAAATCTTCTGCTATGATATCAAAACGAAGAAGACAAAAACCATTGCCAAAGCAGGTGGAAAAGGATTTAGAAGCTTGAGAAAAAAAGGAAATTATCTGTATGCAGTCTATGATAATTATGGCGGATCCGATGGATCAGATAAGTATATCGTGCGTGTATCAATTAAGAATGGTAAGAAAACAAAACTTGCAAGAGGCCGTGATTTTGTATTTGCAGGCAAAAAGATCTACTATACAAAGACGCAGCATGTAAAGACTAGTGATATAGAATATGATAAAACGGTTGGTACATATTCCATGTCACTTACCGGAAAAAATAAAAAGAAAGCAAAATCTGTTGTATTAAGTACAGAACGGGATGCAAGAACGCCGATCAAGACATCAAAAGGTTCACTTACCTCCAGAGGAAAGACAGTGGGTAGTTTATATTTTCCACAGGCGATAGATTATACGACGTCAAAGGGAAAGAAAACGGAGATCTATAATGTATTGAAGGATAAGAATGCAAGCAGTACTTCAACGATACAGTATTATACATTACAGGGTGATTACATTGTGTATAAGAAATGTGATAAAAATGGATATTCCAAACTGATACTCGTGAAAAAGAACGGGAAAGGATCCAAAGTTTTATATTCAGAACCTTCTGCAAGCGGTTGGTAAAATGAAAATACAGGCGTTACAGCCGGTCGGTGTCAGGTGAGGGTCAGAACTTATAGCGTCAGATAGACAGTTAGAGCTTATGGCATCAGATGGACGATGTTGTATTTAGCATATGGCATCAGATACAGATAATAGAATTTATTTGTATCTGGTGCCGTTTTTTACGCATTGTGATGGTAAAAAATGCGGATTAATGCTACAATAAAACGAATGGGGAAACGCTTTAGCAGATACGAATGAAAAGGCTGAATGAGATCATACGAGAGGAAACGAAAAAATGAACAAACGAAACCGGTTAAAAACCATTCGGCCGCAGAATGAACGTGCGGCAAGAGCATTCCGTAAGAAGCAGAACATGAAGGTAGAGCTGAATAAAAAGTGGCTGCCTGTTGTCTATGTGGTGATGCTCGGTATCTGTATTTTACTGAATGTGACAAATGATAGTCTGGATCCGGCAAATGTGCTGATCAGTGTCTGTATGTTTGGAATCGTGGGAGCGATATTTGTCTATGCATATAAGCATTTGAAGCATATCGACCAGATGGGGGAAGATTTTCGTATAGCTATCAGCTATATCAAGGGCGATTATGCAAAAGAAAAGAAGCTTCTTTGGGATCTGTATCGTACCGAGACCCGGTATGGTATCTTTAATGAGGAACATCTGAGAAATTCCTATGTAGATTATGTGGAAGAAATGAAACGTCTGGAGCAGGATGAGGAAGAAAAATATGCCTGCGATATCGAAGATTTTATCAATTACCAGCTGATCGATGATGCGGTTGAAAAAGGTCGTCTGAGTCTGGTTCCGGGAGCCATGACAGGACTGGGTATCCTTGGTACCTTTATCGGTCTGTCAATTGGACTTCAGGCATTTAATACAGGTTCAGCAGAGGAGATTACGAACAGTATCGGACCTCTGATGGATGGTATCAAGGTTGCGTTCCATACATCTATCTATGGTATGATCTTTTCCCTGACATTTAATCTGATCTTTAAGACGGTTCTGGAACAGGCATATCATAAGCTGGATGAATTTGTAGCAGAGTTCAAACGGTATGTACGTCCGGATGCGACTTACGATAACGGTAATCTGGAACTGGATTTCCAGAAGAAACAGTTGGAAGCAACGATAGCAACACAGAAAGCAATCGAAGAAACACTTGCATATCTGAAGTCCATGCATGAAGATATCGAAGATATCCGTATCCTGACGAAAGATCAGAATGACATCTTCCGGGGCAGACTGAACCGCCCGAGGGCGATCGGGCAGAGCAGCAGGGAGGGATAAGGCATGAGTAAGAAACGAAGAAGACCGGAGGAAGAAGAAACCTCTTACTGGCTGTCGTATTCCGATATGATGGCGGCACTCCTTCTGATCTTTATTCTGATCATTTCTTTTACACTGATGCAGTCAAAGAGCCAGTATGAGAGTAAACAGGCAGAGCTTGATAAGCAGAAAGAAATTATCAAGAAACAGGAGCAGTTGTTAAAAGATCAGCAGGATGAGCTGGATCGGATCGCAGGCATCCGAAGTGATCTGGTGGCGGCTCTCCGCGATGAGTTTGCCGGCAGTTCTTTAAATGTAAAAGTTGATGAAAAAACCGGAGCGATCACATTTGATGCAAGCGTTTTGTTTGATGTAGCAGACAGTGATCTGAAGGAAGAAGGAAAGACATTCTTAAAAGAATTTCTTCCAAAATATTGTAATGTGCTGTTAGATGAAAAATATCGTGATTATGTATCGGAGATTATTATAGAAGGTCATACAGATACGAATGGATCTTATATTTATAATCTTGAACTTTCCCAGCAGAGAGCCTTTTCTGTTGCGAAGTATTGCCTGACCGAGAGTAACGGGATCATAAGCTCCACGGATGTTGAACTGCTCCGAAGTGTGCTGACGGCAAATGGAAAGTCCTACAGCAATCCGATTTATAAGGAGGATGGATCTGTCGATCTGGAAGCATCCAGACGAGTAGAGATTCTGTTCCGGCTTCAGGATGAAGAAATGATCGCTGAGATGATGGATATTCTGAAAGAGAAATAGATATTTTGAAAGAGAAACAGACCAACACTTGCGGTTTTAAAAACGAGATGGTACAATGAGCATTGCGATGGGATGTGTTTGTACATACCAGCATAATGCGAAACCAACATTGAACCGACAGGTGAAATGGTACAATGAGCATTGCGACGGTACATATTTATATGTACTAAATGGATAGATTGTCTTTTGAAAGGAAAACGAGATGAAAAGAGTAGTTGTAACAGGAATGGGCGCTGTAACCCCGATCGGAAATAACGTAGAAGAATTCTGGGATGGCATTAAGAAGAATAAAGTAGGTATTGGCGAGATTACAAAATTTGATGTATCCGAATATAAATGCAAAATGGGTGCTGAAGTAAAAGATTTTGATCCGAAACAATATATGGATCCAAAGGCAGCCAGAAGAATGGAGCCGTTCTGCCAGTATGCAGTTGCAGCTACAGGCGAAGCAATCAAGAATGCCGGTATTGATCTTGAGAAAGAAGATCTGACAAGATTCGGAACCTGTATCGGTAACGGACTTGGTGGTGTAGCTACGATCGAAAAGGAACATGCCAAGGTTATGAATGGTAAGGCAAACCGTGTCAGTGTAATGATGGTTCCTATGATGATCTCGAATATGGCAGCCGGAAATGTAGCAATCGCATATGGCTTAAAGGGCAAATGTACAGATGTTGTAACAGCATGTGCGACAGGAACAAACAGCATTGGCGAGGCATATCGTTATATTCAGGTCGGAGATGCAGATGTGATGGTAGCCGGAGGTGCTGAATCACCGATCTGTGAGACAAATGTTTCAGGATTTATCTCCATGACAGCACTTTCAAGTGCAACAGAAGCAGATCGTGCGTCGATTCCGTTTGACAAAGACAGATGTGGATTCGTTATCGGTGAAGGAGCTGGAGTCGTAGTCCTGGAATCTCTGGAGCATGCGCAGGCAAGAGGAGCAAAGATCCTTGCCGAGGTTGTCGGATATGGTTCCACCTGTGATGCATTTCACATTACATCCCCTGCTGAGGATGGAGAGGGTGCAGCAAGAGCCATGACACTTGCAATCAACGAGGCTGGCATTACACCGGCAGACGTAGATTATATCAATGCACACGGAACAAGTACCCACCACAATGATCTCTATGAGACAAGAGCAATTAAGAAAGCATTTGGTGAAGATGCATATAATGTAAATATTAATTCTACAAAATCCATGATCGGTCATTTATTTGGCGCGGCCGGAGCAGTTGAATTTATTACATGTGTAAAATCTATCGAAGATGGATACATTCATCCAACAGTAGGTCTTCGTGAGACAGAAGGCGAGATCGATCTGAATTATACAAAGGGTGAGGGCGTTCATAAGGACATTACATATGCGCTGAGCAATTCTCTTGGATTTGGTGGACACAATGCCAGCATTCTTGTAAAGAAATGGGAAGAATAAGATCCAGACAAAAACAGATATAAAAGAATTACACATCATAAATAATGTGAGCAAAAGTATTTGCACGAAAAAGTGTAAATTTACATGGAAAAGTGAAAATTTACATCAAAAAGTGAAAAAACGTATTGACATATTCCTTGTGTTATGGTAAAGTACCTCTCGATGAACTGCCGAAGACAGTAGGTGCCGGATGGCATAAGTTGAAAAACGCCTACCGAGGAATATATCGTTAATATTATTTTAACTATATGCTCTCTGTCTTATCGACAGAGAGCTTTTCTTATTTTAGCAGAAGATGCTTTCTGTTAACTATGTGCAGTCATTAGTAAAACAAGGAGGCGCATTATGGCAAAGGTAGAGATTAAGAAGCCAGTAGTTGAAGAAATCAAAGCTAACTTAGATGGTGCTCAGACAGCAGTTGTAGTTGACTACCGTGGACTTACAGTTGAGCAGGACACACAGCTTCGTAAGCAGTTAAGAGAAGCTGGGGTTGTTTATAAGGTATACAAGAACACCATGATCAACTTCGCTATTGAAGGCACAGAGTTCGAGGGACTGAAGCCATGTCTCGAAGGACCTACCGGATTAGCTATCTGTAAGACAGATGCTACAGCAGCAGCCAGAATCCTGGCTAACTTCGCAAAGACTGCTCCGGCACTTGAGCTTAAGGGTGGCGTTGTAGAAGGTACATTCTACGATGCAGCAGGTATTGCAGTTATTGCAAACATTCCTTCAAGAGAAGTACTTATTTCCAAATTCCTTGGAAGTATCCAGTCACCTATTGCAAACTTCGCTCGTGTTATCAAGCAGATTGCAGAACAGAAGGAAGCTTAATTATTTGTGCATACAGGCACGTCGGCTTCTATTTAATAGAAGCAGCAATTATTAAACTATATTATATTAATGGAGGAAATAATAATGACAACTCAGGAAATTATTGAAGTAATCAAAGGTTTATCAGTATTAGAATTAAATGACTTAGTTAAAGCATGTGAGGAAGAATTCGGTGTATCAGCAGCAGCAGGTGTTGTTGTAGCAGCAGCAGGCGGAGACGCTCCAGCAGCAGAAGAGAAGGATTCATTCGATATCGAACTTACAGAAGTTGGTCCTAACAAGGTTAAGGTTATCAAGGTTGTTCGTGAGATCACAGGTCTTGGCTTAAAGGAAGCTAAGGATGCTGTTGATGGCGCTCCAAAGGTTATCAAAGAGGGAGCTTCAAAGGACGAGGCTGAGGAAGCTAAGACTAAGTTAGAGGCTGAAGGCGCTAAGGTTACATTAAAGTAATTTTATTCCTTGTATTTATGAATATCTTTCGACCTGGCGGGAGAATTACCTGCCAGGTCGTTTTTGTCAAAGTTCCGGCGAACTGATCATTTTTATCAATAAGAGCAGTTGAAACCGAATAAGTGATTTTAAGATTCTGAACACAGATACGACATGATATAGTCAACGTTATGTATCTGTTCTGTAATAATACCGCTGCAGGCTGTTTCAAAAGAATGCAGAGGGACATATAAATATGGATAAAAGTTCATATACAATTCTTTAATAAAAAATTCCAAATATTTCTTGACATATACCTTGAAAATGTGATACAGTGTAGGATGTCTATACTATGGGTTGGTTTGCGTTCAAACCAGACATATAATGACACGGCTAATATATTTCGGTTAAATGTAAGCATTTCAACAGAATATACGCTTAAAAATAAATTCCAAGGGGTGAATGTGTCGATGGAAAAAAACAGAATTAGTCCTGTTCAATCTGGTAAAGGTATCCGAATGAGTTATTCCAGACAGAAAGATGTACTGGAGATGCCTAACTTTATCGAAGTTCAGAAAAACTCATACCAGTGGTTCCTTACCGATGGTCTGAAGGAGGCATTTAAAGATATCTCTCCTATTACTGACTATACAGGACAGCTTAGTCTTGAGTTTGTAGATTTCCAGTTATGTAGAGATGATGTGAAGTACTCAATCGAAGAGTGCAAGGAAAGAGATGCAACATATGCTGCACCGCTTAAAGTAAAAGTAAGACTCCATGCAAATGACGCAAAGGAAATGTCAGAACATGAGATTTTCATGGGTGATCTTCCTCTTATGACTGAGACAGGTACATTTGTGATCAACGGTGCAGAGCGAGTTATCGTAAGCCAGTTGGTGCGTTCACCTGGTATCTACTATGATATTGCACATGATAAGATTGGTAAGAAGCTGTACTCCTGTACAGTTATCCCAAACCGTGGTGCATGGTTAGAGTACGAAACAGATTCGAATGATGTTTTCTATGTTCGTGTAGATAGAACCAGAAAGGTGCCTATCACAGTACTTATCCGTTCACTGGGAATCGGAACAAATGCAGAGATTATCGATCTGTTTGGCGAAGAACCAAAGATTTTAGCAAGTATTGAAAAGGATCCTTCTGAGACATATCAGGATGGTCTTCTTGAGCTGTACAAAAAAATAAGACCGGGTGAGCCTCTTGCAGTAGAGAGTGCAGAGAACCTGATCAATGCAATGTTCTTTGATCCAAGACGTTATGATCTTGCAAAGGTTGGACGTTATAAGTTCAATAAGAAGCTGGCATTCCAGAACAGAATTACAGGTCAGATACTTGCAGAGGATGCGATCGATCCGGCAACCGGTGAAGTGATCGCAGAAGCAGGCACGACACTTACAAGAGCACAGGCAAAGGATATCCAGGATGCTGCTGTACCATATGTTATGATCCAGACAGAAGAACGTAACGTAAAGGTGCTTTCAAATATGGTAGTAGATCTGTCCAAGTATGTTGGATTTGATCCTGCTGAAGTAGGTATCCATGAGGGTGTATACTATCCTGTCCTTGAAACCCTTTTAAATGAATATTCAGACGAAGAAGAATTAAAGGCAGCTATCGCAAGAGATGCATCTGACCTTGTTCCAAAGCATATAACAAAAGAAGACATTATTGCTTCAATTAACTACAACATTCACCTTGAATATGGTATTGGAACAAAGGATGATATCGATCACCTTGGTAACAGACGTATCCGTGCAGTCGGAGAACTTCTTCAGAATCAGTATAGAATCGGTCTTTCCAGACTGGAAAGAGTTGTAAGAGAGAGAATGACGACTCAGGACGTAGAGACGATCACTCCACAGTCTCTGATCAACATCAAGCCTGTAACAGCAGCAGTTAAGGAATTCTTCGGAAGTTCCCAGTTGTCACAGTTCATGGATCAGAACAACCCATTGTCTGAGCTGACTCATAAGAGAAGATTATCAGCCCTTGGTCCCGGTGGTCTGTCACGAGACAGAGCAGGATTCGAGGTTCGAGACGTACACTATACTCATTATGGTAGAATGTGTCCTATCGAGACTCCTGAAGGTCCTAACATCGGTCTGATCAACTCTCTGGCTACTTATGCAAGAATCAATGAGTATGGTTTTGTAGAAGCACCATACAGAAAACTGGATAAATCAGATCCTGCAAACCCTGTAGTTACAGATGAGGTTATTTATCTGACTGCAGATGAAGAAGATAATTACAGAGTTGCACAGGCGAATGAACCTCTGGATGCAGATGGTCATTTCGTAAATAACAACGTATCAGGAAGATACAGAGAGGATACAACAGAGTTCCCGAAATCAAGAGTTGATCTGATGGACGTTTCTCCTAAGATGGTATTCTCAGTTGCTACATCCATGATTCCTTTCCTTGAGAACGATGATGCAAACCGTGCTCTGATGGGATCAAACATGCAGCGTCAGGCAGTTCCGCTTATGCTTACCGAATCAGCCGTTGTAGGTACCGGTATGGAAGCAAAGGCAGCCGTTGACTCAGGTGTATGTATCGTTGCAAAGAGAGATGGTGTAGTTGAATATTCCACAAGTAAGGAAATCTGTATAAAGGCAGATGAAGATGGAACAAAGGATATCTACCACGTTATCAAGTTCGCACGAAGCAATCAGGGTAACTGTATGAACCAGAGACCTATCGTATTCAAGGGCGAGCATGTTAAGGCTGGAGAGGTTATCGCAGACGGACCGTCTACTTCAGGTGGAGAGATCGCACTTGGAAAGAATCCGCTGATCGGTTTCATGACCTGGGAAGGTTACAACTACGAGGATGCTGTTCTTTTAAGTGAAAGACTTGTAAAAGATGATGTATATACATCTATTCATATTGAGGAGTACGAATGCGAAGCGAGAGATACCAAGCTCGGACCGGAAGAGATCACAAGAGATCTTGCTGGACTGTCCAATGATGCATTAAAGGATCTGGATGAGAATGGTATTATCCGTATCGGTGCTGAGGTTCGTGCCGGAGATATCCTTGTCGGTAAGGTTACTCCTAAGGGAGAGACAGAACTGACAGCAGAGGAAAGACTCCTTCGTGCCATCTTTGGTGAGAAGGCAAGAGAAGTAAGAGATACTTCCCTGAAGGTTCCTCATGGAGCATTTGGTGTCATCATGGATACCAAGATCTTCACAAGAGAAAATGGTGATGAACTTTCACCGGGTGTTAATAAATCAGTCAGAGTATACATTGCTCAGAAGAGAAAGATCCAGGTAGGAGATAAGATGGCTGGTCGTCATGGTAACAAGGGTGTAATTTCCCGTGTACTTCCAGTAGAAGATATGCCATTCCTTCCAAATGGCCGTCCGCTCGATATCGTGTTGAACCCACTGGGCGTTCCTTCACGTATGAATATCGGACAGGTTCTTGAAATCCATCTTGGTCTTGCTTCACAGGTTCTCGGATTCAAGGTTTCAACTCCTGTGTTTGATGGTGCAGACGAGTTTGATATCATGGATACTCTTGAGATGGCGAATGATTATGCAAATACTGAGTGGGAGAACTTCTACGAGAAATATAAAGATTCTGTTTCAGAAGAAGTAATGAATTACCTCTATGAGAACAGAGATCACAGAGAAGAATGGAAGGGCGTTCCAATCGACAGAACCGGTAAGGTACAGCTTCGTGACGGTAGAACCGGTGAAGAATTTGACAGCCCTGTAACAATCGGTTACATGCATTATCTTAAGCTCCACCATCTGGTTGATGATAAGATCCATGCACGTTCAACCGGTCCGTACTCATTAGTTACACAGCAGCCTCTGGGTGGTAAAGCTCAGTTCGGTGGACAGCGTTTCGGTGAGATGGAAGTTTGGGCACTGGAAGCATACGGTGCATCATATACATTACAGGAAATCCTGACTGTTAAGTCGGATGATGTAATCGGACGTGTTAAGACATATGAAGCGATCATTAAGGGTGAGAACATTCCTACACCTGGTATTCCTGAGTCATTCAAGGTACTGCTGAAGGAATTCCAGTCACTTGGTCTCGATGTCAGAGTTGTAAAAGACGATATGACAGAGGTTGATCTCGGTGAGACGATCGAAGCGTATGACGAGAATGTTAAGAGCATGATCGATGATGATAAACGGGAAGCTGATGGACGTGAATTTGAAGAAGCGGGCTTCAGCGGAACAGATGAAAATGATGAGCTGACATCATTATCAGACGGAGAATATCTGGATGATTACAGCGATGATTATGATGACAACTCAGATGATGAATTTTAGAAAGGAGATTTTGTAAGATGCCAGAATTTAACATGGAAACTCCAGAACAGGAACAGGCTTTAAGCTTTGACGCAATTAGAATCGGACTTGCATCTCCTGAAAAAATCAGAGAATGGTCACATGGTGAGGTTAAGAAACCTGAGACTATCAACTACAGAACATTAAAACCGGAAAAAGACGGTTTGTTCTGTGAGAGAATATTTGGACCTAGCAAGGACTGGGAATGTCATTGTGGTAAATACAAGAAGATCAGATATAAAGGTATTATCTGTGATCGATGTGGTGTAGAGGTTACAAAGGCCAGCGTTCGTAGAGAGCGTATGGGTCATATCGAGCTTGCAGCACCGGTATCCCATATCTGGTATTTCAAAGGTATTCCTAGCCGTATGGGACTGATCCTTGATATTTCTCCAAGAGTGCTTGAAAAGGTATTATACTTTGCATCTTATATTGTTCTTGATCCAAAGGATACACCGCTTACTTATAAGCAGGTTCTGACAGAGCAGGAATACAGAAAGGCTGAAGAGGACTTCGGATACGGCTCCTTCCGTGCAGGAATGGGTGCTGAGTCCATTCAGGAGCTCTTAAGAGCAATCGATCTGGATAAAGAAAGCGAAGAATTAAAGGCTGAGCTTAAGAATTCAAGCGGACAGAAGAGAGCCAGAATCATCAAGAGACTGGAAGTTGTTGAAGCATTCCGTAATTCTGAGAATAAGCCGGAGTGGATGATCATGGATGTTATTCCGGTTATCCCACCGGATATCAGACCTATGGTTCAGTTGGATGGCGGCAGATTTGCTACATCTGACCTGAATGACTTATATAGAAGAATTATCAACAGAAATAACCGCTTAAGAAGACTTCTTGATCTGAACGCACCTGACATCATTGTCAGAAACGAGAAGAGAATGCTTCAGGAAGCTGTTGATGCGTTAATTGATAATGGTAGAAGAGGCCGTCCTGTAACAGGTCCGGGTAACAGAGCATTAAAGTCTCTGTCCGATATGTTAAAGGGTAAGCAGGGACGTTTCCGTCAGAACCTTCTTGGTAAGCGTGTTGACTATTCAGGACGTTCCGTTATCGTAGTAGGACCGGAACTTAAGATCTATCAGTGTGGTCTTCCAAAGGAAATGGCTATCGAATTATTCAAGCCATTTGTTATGAAAGAACTGACAGCCAGCGGCAGAGCGAATAACATTAAAGCTGCTAAGAAGATGGTAGAAAAGCTTGAGCCGGAAGTTTGGGATGTACTTGAGGATGTAATCAAAGAGCATCCGGTTATGTTAAACCGTGCTCCTACACTTCACAGACTGGGTATCCAGGCATTTGAGCCTATCCTTGTAGAAGGTAAGGCAATCAAGCTTCATCCGCTGGTATGTACAGCGTTCAACGCCGATTTCGATGGTGACCAGATGGCTGTTCACCTTCCACTTACAGTTGAGGCACAGGCAGAATGTAGATTCCTGCTCCTGTCCCCGAATAACCTTCTGAAGCCTTCAGATGGTGCTCCGGTTGCCGTTCCTTCACAGGATATGGTCCTTGGTATCTACTATCTGACAATGGAGAAGGATGGCGATATCGGAGAAGGCAAGTTCTTCAAGTCAAAGAACGAAGCACTGCTTGCATATGAGAACAAGGAGATCACTCTCCACTCTAAGATAAAAGTAAGAAGAACTGTTACGACAGAAGACGGAACAGAGGTTACAGGTATCATCGATACTACACTCGGTCGTTTGCTGTTCAACGAGATCATTCCTCAGGATCTTGGATATGTTGACAGAACAAATCCTGACAATATCCTGAAACTTGAGATTGATTTCCATGTTGGTAAGAAACAGTTAAAGCCGATCCTTGACAAATGTATCAATACACATGGCGCAACCAAGACTGCTGAAGTTCTGGATGACGTAAAGGCAATCGGTTACAAGTATTCAACCAGAGGTGCTATTTCAGTATCTATTTCAGATATGAAGGTGCCGGACGAGAAGAAGCAGATCCTTGCAGATGCTCAGACTCAGGTTGACAAGATTACAAAGATGTTCAGACGTGGTCTTATGACAGAGGAGGAGAGATACCTCGCTGTTGTTAAGGTTTGGGAAGAAGCCGATAAGGTTCTGACAAAAGCCCTTCTGGACGGACTTGATAAATATAACAACATCTTCATGATGGCAGATTCCGGTGCCCGTGGATCTAACCAGCAGATCAAACAGCTGGCTGGTATGCGTGGTCTGATGGCAGATACAACCGGTCGTACGATCGAACTTCCAATCAAGTCAAACTTCCGTGAAGGTCTTGACGTTCTGGAGTATTTCATTTCAGCGCATGGTGCTCGTAAGGGTCTGTCCGATACAGCGCTTCGTACAGCCGATTCAGGATACCTGACCAGACGTCTGGTTGACGTATCACAGGATCTGATCATTCGCGAGACAGATTGTTGTGCAGGAAAAGCAATTCCTGGTATGGAAGTAGAAGCTTTCATGGAGGGAAAAGAAGTAATCGAATCCTTCCAGGAGAGAATTACAGGTCGTTACCTTGCAGAATCTGTATACGATAAAGATGGTAACCTTTTAGTTAAGGCAAACCACATGGTATCACCAAAGAGAGCTGCTCTGATCGTAAATCAGGGTGTAGATTCAAACGGTGTTCCATTCCTTGATCCGGATACAGGTGTTACAAGACAGGATGCAAAGCTTAAGATCAGAACGATCCTGACATGTAAGTCACACCTTGGTGTATGTGCAAAATGTTACGGTGCCAACATGGCAACCGGACAGCCGGTACAGGTTGGTGAAGCTGCCGGAATCATCGCAGCTCAGTCAATCGGTGAGCCTGGTACACAGCTTACCATGAGAACATTCCATACTGGTGGTGTTGCCGGTGATGATATTACACAGGGTCTTCCTAGAGTAGAAGAGTTGTTCGAAGCAAGAAAACCAAAGGGACTTGCGATCATCGCAGAGTTTGGCGGTAAGGTTCAGCTTCGTGATAATAAGAAGAAGAGAGAAGTCGTTATCACAAATGACGAGACAGGTGAATCAAAGGCATACTTAATTCCTTATGGTTCCCGTATCAAGGTTCTGGACGATCAGGTTCTGGAAGCCGGTGATGAATTAACAGAAGGTTCTGTTAATCCACATGATATCTTAAAGATCAAAGGTATCCGTGCAGTTCAGGATTACATGCTTCGTGAAGTACAGCGAGTATACAGACTTCAGGGTGTTGATATCAATGATAAGCATATCGAGATCATTGTTCGTCAGATGTTAAAGAAGATCAGGATCGAGGATAACGGAGATTCATCCTACCTTCCGGGAACACTGGTTGACGTTCTTGATTTTGAAGATACAAATGAGCAGCTCATCGCAGAAGGCAAACAGCCGGCAGAAGGCTCACAGGTAATGCTTGGTATTACAAAGGCATCACTTGCTACAGATTCCTTCATGTCAGCAGCGTCCTTCCAGGAGACAACAAAGGTTCTTACAGATGCAGCTATTAAGAGTAAGGTAGATCCGCTTAATGGTCTGAAAGAGAACGTTATTATCGGTAAGCTGATCCCAGCAGGTACAGGTATGAAGCGTTATCGTTCTGTAAAGCTTGATACAGAGATGGATGAGATCAACTTCTTTGATGATGATGACGAGATCGACTTCGGAGATGATCTGGAAAGCACAGAGTTAGAAGATGCAGTTGATACCGATGCAGATGCAGAGGATGAGGCGGAAGAAAATGCTTCAGACTTGGAATCTGTAGAGGCAGAGACATCTGATAACGAATAAATAAATTTGAAAAGTGCTTGACACGAATAATTTCAATATATATAATGGTAAGGCATGCGTGAGAACGTATGCCTTATATTATTTTTTATTTTGAAAGTAGGAGGTGAAAACATGCCAACATTTAACCAGTTAGTTAGAAAGGGAAGACAGACAGTAGAGAAGAAGTCAACTGCACCAGCTCTTCAGAGAAGTTTCAACTCATTAAAGAAGAAGCCAACTGAGACAAGCTCTCCACAGAAGAGAGGAGTTTGTACAGCAGTTAAGACAGCTACTCCTAAGAAGCCTAACTCAGCTCTGAGAAAGATCGCCAGAGTTCGTTTATCAAACGGTATCGAAGTTACAAGTTATATTCCAGGTGAAGGTCACAACCTTCAGGAGCATAGCGTAGTTCTTATCCGTGGTGGTAGAGTAAAGGACTTACCTGGTACAAGATACCATATCATCAGAGGTACTCTTGATACAGCAGGTGTTGCAAAGAGACGTCAGGCTCGTTCTAAGTACGGTGCTAAGCGTCCAAAAGATGCTAAGAAGTAATTAAAACCGTATTATTGGAAACATTCCAAAAAAATGTGCTGGTTAGGCCATGTTTTTGCTATGAGATAAGGTGTTGATGCATAAAATGCAGAAAACACCAGATAGATAGAAGAGATGGAAGTAACAGCACGAACACATTTTATAATGTGAGTACCGAAGAATTAATAAATATTAAGGAGGGAAGAACCGTGCCACGTAAAGGACATATCGCAAAGAGAGACGTATTAGCGGATCCAATTTACAATAACAAGGTGGTTACCAAGCTTATCAACAACGTAATGTTAGATGGTAAGAAGGGTGTCGCCCAGAAGATTGTTTACGGTGCATTCGACCGTATCGCAACTGAAACTGGTAAGGACGCTATCGAGGTATTTGAAGAGGCTATGAACAATATCATGCCATTACTCGAGGTTAAGGCAAGACGTATCGGTGGTGCAACATATCAGGTACCTATCGATGTAAGACCAGATAGAAGACAGGCTCTTGGACTTCGTTGGTTGACAACATTTTCACGTGCTAGAAGTGAAAAGACCATGGAAGAAAGACTTGCAAGAGAGATCATGGATGCAGCTAATAACACAGGTGCATCTGTAAAGAGAAAAGAAGATATGCACAAGATGGCAGAAGCAAACAAGGCGTTTGCTCACTACAGATTCTAATCTGTGCCGTCTACAGAATAATAAAAGGAGGACAATCCGTTGGCTGGAAGAGAATATCCATTGGACAGAACAAGAAACATTGGTATTATGGCTCATATCGATGCTGGTAAGACAACTCTTACAGAGAGAATCTTATACTATACCGGTGTTAACTATAAAATCGGTGATACTCATGATGGTACAGCTACTATGGACTGGATGGAGCAGGAGCAGGAAAGAGGTATTACAATCACTTCCGCTGCTACAACCTGTCACTGGACATTAGAGGATCATCACAAACCAAAGGCTGGTGCTTTAGAGCACAGAATCAACATCATTGATACTCCAGGTCACGTAGACTTTACTGTAGAAGTAGAGCGTTCACTTCGTGTACTTGATGGCGCCGTTGGTGTATTCGATGCAAAGGCTGGTGTAGAGCCTCAGTCAGAAAACGTATGGCGTCAGGCTGACACATACAACGTTCCACGTATGGCATTCATCAATAAGATGGATAAAATGGGTGCTGACTTTTTCTACTCAGTTCAGACAATTATTGATCGTCTGGGCAAGAATGCAATTCCAGTTCAGATTCCTATCGGTAAAGAATCCGATTTCATTGGTCTGATCGACTTATTTGAGATGGATGCATACTATTATAAAGATGATAAGGGTGAAGACATCGAGATCACAACGATCCCTGATGACTTAAAAGAGCTTGCTGACAAATGGCATGAGAACCTTGTAGAGAAGATCTGCGAGTTAGATGATGACTTAATGATGATGTACCTTGAGGGTGAAGAGCCTTCAATCGACGAAATGAAGAAAGTTCTTCGTAGAGCAACTATTGCTTGTGAAGCAGTTCCGGTATTCCTTGGTTCCGCATACAAGAATAAGGGTGTTCAGAAGATGCTTGATGGTGTTATTGAATATATGCCAGCTCCTACAGATATCCCTGATATCACAGGTGTAGATCCTGAGGGAAATGATGTAGTTCGTCATTCATCAGATGAAGAACCATTTGCTGCATTGGCATTCAAGATCATGACAGACCCATTCGTTGGTAAGTTAGCATTCTTCAGAGTATATTCAGGTACATTGAACTCAGGTTCATATGTATTAAATGCAACAAAAGACAAGAAAGAGCGTGTAGGACGTATCGTACAGATGCATGCAAATGCTCGTAAGGAAATTGATAAGGTTTACGCTGGTGATATCGCAGCTGCTGTTGGTTTCAAAGTAACAACAACCGGTGATACAATCTGTGATGAGCAGCATCCGGTTATCCTTGAGTCAATGGAATTCCCAGAGCCAGTTATCGAGCTTGCTATCGAGCCTAAGACAAAGAATGATCAGGGTAAGATGGGCGAGGCTCTTGCAAAGCTTGCTGAAGAAGATCCTACATTCAGAGCACATACAGATAAAGAAACAGGACAGACAATCATCGCTGGTATGGGTGAGCTTCACCTTGAGGTTATTGTTGACCGTCTGCTTCGTGAGTTCAAGGTTGAGGCTAACGTAGGTGCACCTCAGGTTGCTTACAAAGAGACGTTTACCAAGGCTGTTGACGTTGATAGCAAATATGCTAAGCAGTCAGGTGGTCGTGGTCAGTATGGTCACTGTAAAGTTAAGTTCGAGCCAATGGATCCAAACGGCGAAGAGACATTCAAGTTCGAATCCACAGTTGTTGGTGGTGCTATTCCTAAGGAATATATCCCAGCAGTTGGTGAAGGTATCGAAGAAGCTGCTAAGGCTGGTATTCTTGGAGGATACCCGGTACTTGGTGTTCATGCAAATGTATACGATGGTTCATACCATGAAGTCGATTCATCAGAAATGGCATTCCATATCGCCGGTTCTATGGCTTTCAAGGATGCTATGGCTAAGGCAAATCCAGTTCTTCTGGAGCCTATCATGAAGGTTGAAGTTACAATGCCTGAGGAATACTTAGGTGATGTAATCGGAAGCTTAAATGCTAAGAGAGGTCAGATCGAAGGTATGGATGATATCGGCGGTGGTAAGATCGTCAGAGCATTCGTTCCACTTGCAGAGATGTTCGGTTACTCAACAGAGCTTCGTTCATCTACACAGGGACGTGGTAACTACTCAATGTTCTTTGAGAGATACGCTCAGTGTCCAAAGAGCGTTCAGGAGAAGGTTATCGCTGAAAAGTCAAAATAATAGTTTGACAACTCAGAAAGGCATTTTGCCGTGCCTTTCGACTTAAAAGAGTAAAATAAATCATATCAGCAGGTAAAAAGGTTGCAAATCCTTATGCCTGCTGGTATAAAGAGATAAAAAAAGGTTGAAAATCTTTTATATATTCTATATAATGAGTTTTAGCCAAGCATAGCCCTTAGGGGTACGAAATTTAAGGAGGATATTAAAAAATGGCAAAGGAAAAGTTTAATAGAAGTAAGCCACATTGTAACATTGGTACAATCGGTCACGTTGACCATGGTAAAACAACATTAACAGCAGCTATCACAAAAGTTCTTTCAGAGAGAGTAGCTGGTAACGCAGCTGTTGATTTCGCTAACATTGATAAGGCTCCAGAAGAGAGAGAAAGAGGTATCACTATCTCTACAGCTCACGTTGAGTACGAGACAGAGAAGAGACATTATGCTCACGTTGACTGTCCAGGACATGCTGACTACGTTAAGAACATGATCACTGGTGCAGCTCAGATGGATGGTGCTATCCTTGTTGTTGCTGCTACTGATGGTGTTATGGCTCAGACAAAGGAGCACATCTTACTTTCACGTCAGGTTGGTGTACCTTACATCGTTGTATTCTTAAATAAGTGCGATATGGTTGATGATGACGAGCTTATCGAACTTGTAGAGATGGAAGTTACAGAACAGCTTGAAGAGTACGGATTCAATGATTGTCCAATCGTTAAGGGTTCAGCTCTTAAGGCTCTTGAAGATCCAATGGGACCTTGGGGAGATAAGATCATGGAACTTATGGATACAATAGATTCATACATTCCAGATCCTCAGAGAGATACAGATAAGCCATTCATCATGCCTGTAGAGGACGTATTCACAATCACAGGTCGTGGTACAGTTGCTACCGGTAGAGTAGAAGCTGGTGTTATCCACTTAAATGATGAAGTTGAAATCGTTGGTATTAAGCCAGAAATCCAGAAGACAACTGTAACAGGTATCGAGATGTTCAGAAAGCTCCTTGATGAAGGACAGGCTGGTGATAACATCGGTGCTCTTCTTCGTGGTATCAAGAGAGAAGATATCGTAAGAGGTCAGGTTCTTTGCAAGCCAGGTTCAATCACATGTCATACAAAGTTCACAGCTCAGGTTTACGTTCTTACTAAGGACGAGGGTGGTCGTCATACACCATTCTTCAACAACTACCGTCCACAGTTCTACTTCAGAACAACTGACGTAACAGGTGTTTGTAACCTTCCAGCAGGTACAGAGATGTGCATGCCTGGTGATAACGTAGAAATGACAATCGAACTGATTCACCCAATCGCTATGAGCCAGGGTCTTACTTTCGCTATTCGTGAAGGTGGACGTACTGTAGGATCAGGACGTGTTGCTACAATCATCGAGTAATACAATCTGAAAATAGATTTGTTATCGCAAGATAACGTTGTGTCCAAACGTAAGATACCCGTAGAACTTCGGTTCTACGGGTTTTTCTGTTGCTTAAAAAAGTTAAATAAGTCGGAAAAGAATAACGAATGATAAAGAAAAACGGTTGCCGGGAGATTATCCTAACAACCGTTTGTGATAACAGAATGATAACAAAATATGAAATTTTCACCAATTTGATAACAGATACAGTGGATTTGTTCATATATCACAGATATGGGTGTGGATTAAGTCAGATCATATGTCTTAATGTCATTACCATCTGTGCCCTTCTTAACAATAGTGTGACACCCTATCGTTGTTCCCATAGCACGCAATTTCCATTCTTCCTGGGTAGCGTTCAGTTTATCCAGTTCTGCCTGTCTTTTATCTTCATCTTCAATAGCTAATATTTCAGTTTTTTCCTTTTCATAGACATTTTTAAATTGACACCATTTCCTGAAAAAGTCCTGCATTGTAGGATTATCAAACGTCAGTGAAATCTTCTGCTCAGGTGTCTCAGCAAGTGAAAGATTCACTGAATCATCAATAGAAAATAACAGAGAGAGTACATCTCCGACTGTTTCAATATTAAAATCCAGAAAAACACTTACGTTCAATCCCAGTGCGGTTGCTATCTTTTTTAACTGATCCGGTTTTGGATTACGGATTCCAAGTTCATATTTTCTGATTGTACCTACGTTAATGCCGGACAGCTCGGCTAATTGTATCTGACTGTATCCTCTGAATTCCCGGTATGCCCGGATTTTTTTACCAACCATAATGCTGCCTCCTTAATGATATTTGTGATTTTATTTTAGCACAAAAGTGAATGATGCGAAAGAGGTTGATTTTCGAGGATTTCAAAAATACAGGATGGAATGGAAAAAATAAATTCGCAAATGTTTATTGACAAATTCACAAAAGTGAATTATTATAAGAGAACAACGAAAGAGTCACAAAAGTGACTGGAAAGGAGGACGCTATGAGAACTAATTATATGATGACTGTTGATGATGTCATGGAAGAATTAGGCGTGAAACGCAGTAAAGCATATTCCATTCTGAAGCAGCTTAATGATGAACTGGCAAAGGAAGGATATGTGGCAGTTCGTGGAAAGATTCCGCGTCCCTACTGGGAAACAAAATTTTATGGATGCTCTCAGAGAGCAGTATGAAGGAGGTTTTTAGATGTCAGCTTACAAGGACAAAACACAGGGAACCTGGTATGTAAGCTTCCGTTATATTGACTGGACAGGAAAGAAAACACAGAAGCTGAAAAGAGGGTTCAAGACAAAGAAAGAAGCATTGAATTATGAAAAGGAATTCATAAGAAAAACTGCGGCGGATATGAAAATGGAGATGAACAGTTTTATTCAAGTCTATTTTGAAGATAAAAAGAATGAACTGAAAGAAAATTCAATCCGTAACAAGAAGCACATGATGAACAAGCACATTGTTCCGTATTTTGGAACAAGAAAAATGAATGAAATTACACCGGCAGAGATTATCCAGTGGCAGAACACCATTCAGGAAAAAGGTTACAGCAAGACTTATGAGCGTATGATCCAGAATCAGTTAAATGCACTGTTTAATCATGCACAGAAAATTTACAATCTGAAGGAAAATCCATGTAAGAAAGTAAAAAAGATGGGGAAATCGGATGCAAATAAGCTGGAATTCTGGACGAAAGCAGAATATGACAGATTTATCGCTGGGATTGAGCTGGGGAGTGAAGATTATCTGATATTTGAAATTCTGTTCTGGACAGGAATTAGGGAAGGAGAGCTTCTAGCATTGAGTCTTTCGGATTTTGATATGAGTGGAAATCTCTTGCATATCAATAAGACCTATAACCGGATCAAGAAAAGAGATGTGATTGATACTCCAAAAACAGAAAATTCGGTCCGTACTATTGATATTCCCAATTTTCTTAAAGAAGAGGTGCAGGAGTATGCGAAGAAACATTATGGATTTCCGGAAAATCAGCGGTTATTTCCGATTGTGGCGAGAACACTGCAGAAACGGCTCAAGAAATATGAAGCATTGACCGGTGTAAAACCAATCAGAGTGCATGATATCCGTCACAGCCATGTAGCATATCTGATTTATCAGGGTGTAGAGCCACTGATCATCAAGGAAAGACTGGGGCACAAAGATATTCAGATGACATTAAACACTTATGGTCACCTGTATCCGTCACAGCAAAAAAAGGTAGCTGAGATGTTGGACAACAAACGTTAAATATGGAGGAAAAGACACATGAAAACAAAGAAAGTAGTCAGAAAAATATTTGATACGCTCAATTATAGTAAGAAGCTGAAGATAAGTTCCATTTTACCGGATCGAGATTCGGATTATGCGATTCTTCTTGAATTAGAGGATGGAAGTAAATTTGAAATTATCATTATCCCAACAAGGAGATTCGTATAAGGAGTGGAGCTATGACTACTGACAGACAAAAAGAAAAAGCCCAGACAAAAAATCTGAGCAAGTTCTCTGATAATCAGATTCACTGATATACCATCTTGGCAGATTAAGTATATCACGAATTGAAAGATACAACAATTCCCGAATATCTGTTCATCAGAGGCTTGCCCGGAGGGGCAGGAGGTAGAAGTGACATTATTTGAACAGGTAAAAGAATGTGTGACAGCGAGACAGGCTGCGGAGCATTACGGGATAAAAGTAAAAAGAAATGGAATGGCGTGTTGTCCGTTTCATAAAGACCGACACCCAAGTATGAAGGTAGATAAAATATATCACTGCTTTGCATGTGGAGTGGGCGGTGATGCGATAGATTTTACAGCAAGGCTATTTGGAATGTCACAGTATGAAGCAGCGAAAAAGATGATAGAAGATTTTGGACTGGATATAAAAATCGAAGACAGAAACAAATACAAAAGGACGCACCAAAGCAGGAATACTTTGATATCAAAGAAACCTAAAGTTGTGATGATTAGAGAAAAACTGGAACAGTGGTTGAAACATGCAACAGATGTGCTGATTAGATATCTGAAATGGATTCAGTTCTGGAAAGAGTTTTACAGACCAGAACCGGAAGAAGAATGGCACGAATTATTTACGGAGGCATTGGCAAATGAAAGAAAGATAAATGACTATCTGGACGTGCTGATGTTTGGAACAGGAGAAGAGATTGTAGAGTTTTTCAAGATGAAGAGAAGGGAGGTTGAAAAAATTGAAGAAAGAATTAACGAATATCAGCGAGAACTCCTTGATGGAATTAGAAGATATTGTGAACGAGGAAATGCTTACAACAGAAGATGTCAATAATATGCTGGAGCATACGGATAAAGGAAGAACAAAGCAGACAATTAGAAATTGTGTAACCGTACTTCAAAATGATCCGGTATTGAAAAAAGCGATTAAACGAAATGAACTTTCTGGAAGAATGGATATTGTAAAAGAGGTTCCTTGGGAGCGGAGGAATAATAGTCCTACGGTTACAGATACTGATGAAAATAATCTGAAGATGTATCTGGAAGAAAATTATGAACTGACAAGTGAGCGTGTGATCAAAGCAGGAATAGATATTGTTTCCAATGAAAATAAATATCACCCAATTAGGGATTATCTGGAGAGTCTGGTCTGGGACGGAATTCCAAGAATAGAAAATATGCTTCCACATTTTCTGGGAGCAGAAAAGAGCAAATATACAATCGGAGTAATGAAAATGCACATGCTGGCAGCGATTTCAAGAATTTATGAACCGGGAATAAAATATGATATTATGTTGTGTTTGGTTGGGAGTCAGGGAGCCGGAAAGTCCACATTTTTCAAATATCTAGCGATAAAAGAAGAATGGTTCAGCGACAATCTGGATCATTTGGATGATGAAAATATTTACAGAAAACTGCAAAATCACTGGATTATCGAAATGGGAGAAATGAAGGCAACTATCACAGCAAAGAATATTGAACAGATAAAATCGTTTCTGAGCAGACAGAAAGAAACTTATAAAGTACCTTATGAAGTTCATCCGGAAGACAGACCGAGACAGTGTGTATTTTGTGGTACTTCAAATGATTTGAATTTCCTTCCGCTGGACAGAACCGGAAACAGAAGATTTGCTCCGGTGATGACAGATATGTCGAAAGCAGAAGTTCATATTCTGGACAATGAGGCAGAGAGCAAAGCCTATATCGAACAGGCTTGGGCAGAGGCAATGGTACTGTATCGACAGGGAAATGTGTTCTTAGGATTTACAAAGGAAATTGAGGAAGAGGCAAAGCGTCTGCAGAAAGAATTTATGCCGGAAGATACCAATGCCGGAATCATACAGGCATTTCTTGATGACTACGATGACGATTATGTATGTACAAGAATTCTGTTCGATGAAGCGCTACATCGAACCGGAGAAATGAAACAGTGGGAAGGTAAAGAAATTGCCAATATTATGAACAATGCGATTGTAGGCTGGAAACCACATGGTACACATCGGTTCGGAAAGGAATATGGAATACAGCGGTCATGGAAACGGATGGAAGAGTCGGTGAAGAAAGATAAAGACGGATTTGTAGAAGTACCGGAACAGTTGGAAATACCGTTTGAGTAAAGATTATTGTAAACGATGTAAACGGAACTTGAAGAAAAAACTTAAAACGTTAACTTTTAAAATCTTTCGAACTCCGTTTACAGATTCCGTTTACAGACTGGAAAGGAGCAGAAAATGATGAAACAGGGAAGATTAGGATATAACAGCAGCAATGGTAGGTATGGATTATTAGCATCGGATCTATGGATTGATACAGGATTTCACTGCGGAGAAGGACTGGAAGTGCTGGTAGATGATGAATGGGTACAGACCAGAATGGAGATGAATCTGGCAAGAGAATGGTATCTGGTGGGAACGCCTTATTGTGGAGATTTGGAATATGTGCAGGCGAGGATACCAGAATAAACAGATCCATGATCCACTTCGGTCGGTGCAGAACAGACGTCCATAAGGACGTTATGCCCCCGGCAGGGCGCAAGGGGACTTTTGATGGACGGTACGTCTGTCGAAAGTGCTTTTGCGTTACTTTTGACAAAAGTAACAAAAGAGGGGCTTGTCCCCGATACTTCTCGAACTACTAATGTTCGAGAAGGTTCCTAAATATCGTATCCGGCGAAAATTTCTTAAATATCGCCATAACTGGCGTAAATAAAAATTATGTGCCATGTCTGGCACTCGAGTAGAAAAGAGGTGAGAAAATTTATGATGAAACGGACAATCAGTGGCATGATCGGAGCCGGTTCACTGGCTCATAACAGACGGGATTTTGTAGCAGAAAATGTAGATCCGGACAGAGTGCAATTGAACATTTGTTATAAGAATGAGAATCTGAAAGAAGTTTATAAGGAACTGTTTGACGATGCTACGGAGAGATACAATGTCGGGAAAAGAAAGGACCGGCAGATTGCAAATTATTATGAAAAAATCCGACAGAGCAAACAGGAAAAGTTGTTCCATGAAGTGATATTCCAGATTGGAAATCGAGAGGATATGGCAGTGGGAACAACAGAAGGAAATCTGGCTGTAAAGGTATTGGACGAATATATGAAAGATTTCCAGAAGCGGAATCCGACACTTCGGGTATTTAGTTGCTATCTGCATCAGGACGAAGCTACTCCACATCTGCATATCGATTTTGTCCCTTATGTGACCAACTGGAAGGGAAAAGGAATGGATACTAGAGTTTCACTGAAGCAGGCATTAAAAAGTCTTGGATTTCAAGGTGGAAATAAGCATGATACAGAACTGAACCAGTGGATAAATCATGAAAAAGAAGTGTTGGCAGAAATTGCAATGCAGCATGGAATTGAATGGGAGCAGAAAGGTACACATGAAGAGCATCTGGATGTTTACAATTTCAAAAAGAAAGAACGTAAGAAGGAAGTGCATGAACTGGAACAGGAAAAAGAAAATCTGACAGCAGAGAATGAAGGTCTGACTTCTCAGATTGCGGACGCAAGGGCAGATATTAAGCTACTGGAAGAAGAAAAAATTCAGTTCCAGAAAGATAAAGAGATAGCGGAAAAACGTGCGGAGAAAGCAGAAACGGAATTGAAAAAACTGGAGGACAGAAGAGAATTCCTGCAACCAGTGATGGATAATGTCAGTAAGGAAATAAAAGAATATGGAATGATCAAAACATTTTTGCCGGAAGCTACAGCATTGGAACGTGCGGTAACTTATCGGGATAAGAAAATAAAACCCTTGTTCATTGAAATGAAGAATAAAATTGGTGCGATGGCTGCACAGGTTAAAGAACTTACCAGAGAAAGAGATAAGTGGAAAAGTAAGTTTCAGAAGAAAAAGCAGGAGCACGAGAACACTAAAAAGGAACTGGCAGAAGTTCAGAAGGATTATCAGAAATTATCCGGTGAGAAAGAAATTCTGCAGGGAATTGCAGACAGATATAACCGACTTTTACGCATGTTGGGGAAAGATATGGTAGAACGACTGGTGCAGGACGATATCCGGATGCAGGCGGAACTTGAAGCGAAAAAGCAGAAAGAACAAATGCCGAAAAAAATAAGTGATCGCATACCATGGGCGAAAGAACGAAGTGAAGAATACAATGCACAGATAAAAAAGAACAAAGCAAAATACAGAGGAATGGAGTTGTAAGAATATGAAGAAACAGATTTATGATGAAAAGAACGGACTGAGCTACACATTGCATGGAGATTATTATCTGCCGGATCTGGAAATCAATGAGGAAGAACCTACATATGGGAAATATGGAATAATGCGAAAACAGTTTCTGAAGGAACATAGGAGTGCCAGGTATCAATATCTGGTACTGACCGGAAAACTGACGGAGCATCTGAATCAGGTCGATAAAGAAGCAAGAGAAAAAGTCGAGATGCTGGTGGAACAGATGGCTGAACAGTGGGGCGTGACAGAAGAACTGAAGATGCAGGATCAGATGGAATGGGTGCGGAGGATGAATAATATTCAAGCAACTGCTGAAGAAATAGCACATAAAAATATAATCTTTATGTAGGAAAGAGGCTGTCTGCAGGAGTTGTGGATAGCCTCATGTATAGGAGGGGTTATTCTTCAGATATATCATAGTCAGTGGTTGTATCAGAAAATTTTGTATCCCAAATGGCTTCTTCAATGGCTTGTAAACATTCATCTGTATGTTTGGAAATATCTTGCCCCCAGAAGTGAAGAACAGTATAGCCTAGGAATAGAAGCTTTTTATCATTTTCATAATCACGATTACGATTTCGCTCGATTTTTTTGATCCAAAAGTCTGGATTTTTCCCCTTTTCAAGCCGAAGTTTGAGAATCTCCCAATCCTTTCCGTGAAAAAATTCACTATCGCAAAAAATAGCAATTTTATATTTGGTAAGAACAATATCAGGAGAACCAGGGAGAGCTTTATAATTTTTTCGATAGCGATAACCTTTGTGCCATAGAGCTTTTCGGAGCAATAGTTCTATGGAAGTATCTTTACTGTGGATTTTACGCATATTGTTTGAAACAGTAGCGGAATCACGTGACATATAGGTACCTTCTTTCTGCCTGAACTGATAAGAATATATTATCAAAAAACAGAAGAAATAGCAAAGGGGTTAAGAAACATACAAGAGGAAATCTAACGATATAGTGAGAAAATTGCTTGTTGCTAATTGTGGTATATGGTAAAATATGAGTTGTACTATTTTTGATTTTGGAGGAATTTTAATGGCGATTTGTTATGACAAATTATGGAAATTACTGATAGATAAAAAAATGAACCGCACAGAATTGAAGGAAGCGTCAGGAATAAGTTTTAATGTATTAGCTCGATTAGGAAAGAATGAGCCAGTTTCATTTGAATCAATAGAAAAAATATGTTTTACATTAAATTGCAAGATAGAAGATGTTGTAGAGATAAAAAAAGAAGAATCACCACAAATCGATATTGATGCATTTACAACCATAGAACTGTTTGCTGGAGCAGGAGGTCTGGCTTTGGGAATCGAAAAAGCTGGATTTGAACCATTGGGACTAATAGAGTTTGATAAAGATGCTGCAGAATCTTTGAAAACCAATAGACCGAACTGGAGAGTTATTCATGATGATATAGCTAATATATCTTGCTTAGATTTGGAAGATTATTTTGGTATAAAAAAAGGAGAACTGGATTTATTATCAGGAGGGGCACCGTGTCAGGCTTTTTCTTATGCTGGAAAAAGATTAGGACTTGAAGATGCAAGAGGAACACTTTTTTATCACTATGCAACTTTTTTACAAAAATTACAGCCAAAGATGTTTTTGTTTGAAAATGTGCGGGGGTTGCTAACTCATGATAAGGGAAGAACATATGCAACGATAACAAATATTTTTGAACAGGCGGGATATACCATTCAGAAAAAGGTTTTAAATGCGTGGGATTTTGGTGTGCCACAGAAAAGAGAGAGACTAATCACTGTTGGAATTAGAAATGATTTAGTGGGAAAAGTTTCATTTTCATTTCCTAAAGAACATGATTATAAGCCTGTTTTGAGAGATGTTTTATTGGATTGTCCAGAAGGACCAGGAGTACCATACGGAGAAAATAAAAGGAAAATATTTGAATTAGTTCCACCCGGAGGATATTGGAGAGATATTGATCCAGAGATTGCAAAAGCATATATGAAAAGTTGCTGGGATATGGAAGGTGGAAGAACAGGAATTCTTAGGAGAATGAGCCTGGATGAACCGTCATTGACGGTATTGACTTCACCGTCTCAGAAGCAAACAGAAAGATGTCATCCATTGGAAGCAAGACCGTTTACGGTACGTGAGAATGCAAGATGTCAAACATTTCCAGATGAATGGCAATTTTGTGGAAGTGTTCAATCTCAGTATAAACAGGTTGGAAATGCTGTTCCTGTCAATTTAGCATATGAAATTGGGTTAGAGATACATAAATCATTAGAGGGGGTAAAATAAATGGCGTGGAATTTAGATTTTATATCAGAAGAAGAGTTTAAGAAGCATGTGCGTGCAACGATCATGAAATATGGAGAAAAACTGGAATCGTATGATTTGAAGCGGTTCAATAGTAACCTGATTGATCCGATCAAGCTGATTTTCGATAAATCGGTGTATCGTACAAGCTGGGAAGAAATTGTAAATAATGAAATTTTCCGGCAGAGAGATAAGTCTAATAATAATGATATAGGATATTTTCACCAGAATATTTTTTCCTATTTCAAAGGCTGCGAAGTCCCGCAGGCAGGCTGGGATGTTATTTACAGAAATCCCGATGGAATACAAATGCCAGATGGAGATATTGTACATACAATATATGTGGAAATGAAAAACAAACACAATACTATGAATTCTGCATCTTCTGCAAAAACATATATAAAGATGCAGGGACAGATTTTGGAAGATGATGATTGTGCGTGTCTGTTGGTTGAAGCAATTGCAAAGAAATCACAGAATATAAAATGGTCAACAAAAGTTGATGGGAAAAATGTACAGCATAGATTGATTCGCCGTGTGAGTATGGATCAGTTTTATGCAATTCTCACTGGTGAAGAAGATGCATTTTATAAGATGTGTATGGCATTGCCGGAGATAATTAATTCTGTTGTAAATGAAGAAGGCGGTGTTGAAGTACCACATGATACGGTTATTGATGAATTGAGAAAAGTGGCATCATTATATGGTGATGAAAACGACGAGCTGTCTATGGCAATGGCTGTATATATGCTTGGATTCAATACATATATGGGATTTGGTGATAAAATCCGTGGAGAATTAGGAGAAGATAAAGACGGAATGCTGAAACGGATTTATGAATATGTGAAACGGTTAAAATAGAATTGAAAAATGAAAATAGATAATATACAAAGGAAAAAATATGGACAAAGAAATTGATACTATAAAAAATATGAAAGAAAACGGTGCATTTAAGAAGTATATTGAGTACATAGTATTCCCTTATTATAAGAATTTAGTTCCAGGAACAAAAATTAATCTGGAATTTCCAATAACAATATTGGTAGGGAAGAATGGATCTGGAAAAAGTTCAACTTTACATGCTTTATATGGTGCGCCTTATTGGAAATCATGTGCAGATTTCTGGTTTTCTACAGAAGTAGATCCTATAGAAGAAACTGGTGGAGAGGGAAAAAATAGATTTTTCTATGGCTATCGGGAAGATAAACAATCAGAAATAAAAGAAGTAATGAAAACTCGAATGAGAAGAGGCTCTAAAACAAAAGAAGAAGATCCCGATTATTGGGAAACCTCAAAACCAATAAAAAAGGATGGGATGACTGCACAGACAAGAAACGATCCTGTAAAGAAGGAAGTTGTATATTTAGATTTTAGAGCAGAAGTAAGTGCATTTGATAAAATATTCCATTTTGCAAAAGGAGACATTTCGGGTAAAAAGGATTTGCTGAGAAAACGTTCGAAGTATTTGAATAGGTTGTTTAATGGAGAAGCAATGCGTTTCCCAGGGGCTCCAGATGAAAAAGTAGGTGTTGTTAAAGAACTCAATGATGAAATGAAAAAGAAAATCAGTTCTATTCTGGGCAAAGAGTATGTGAGTATTAAAGTTGCTGAACATTCATTGTTTAAAAATCCAGGTACATCAATTTATGTAAAAACAAAACTATCATCAAGATATTCGGAAGCTAATGCTGGAAGTGGAGAAGTTGCTGTAATTCAGTTGGTAAAAAAGATTGAAGAAGCACAAGAATATAGTTTGATTCTTTTGGATGAGCCAGAAGTCTCAATTCATCCGGGAGCACAGGAAAAACTCAAAGAGTATTTACTAGAAGTAACAAAGAGAAAAAAATTACAGGTAGTTATATCTTCGCATTCGCCTATATTGATTAGAGATATGCCATCAGAAGCGATTAAATTGTATATTACAAATTCGCAGGGAAGATTTGAAGTAAAAGAAAATGTTGATTACAGAGAAGCATTTTATGATTTGGAAGATTGTGTATCTGATAAGAAAATAATATTTTGTGAAGATTTTGCAGCAAAAAATATTGTAGAGCAAGTATTGAAAAGAATGGATAAAACTCAATATTTTGATGTGGAATTTAATCCGGGTGGTGAAAAAACATTACTTACAAAATATTTACCAACATTTGTTACACATGATTTCTTTAAAGAAAGAGTATTTTTAGTATTAGATGGTGATATGCAAACGGATTACGTTTATAATGCAGATGAATTGACTGTGAAACAAGAAAAAGATGTTTCATATATGAAAGAATGTGTGAAAAAAGCATACGGAGTGGATATTCAAGCATATGTTGATGGTGGAAATGGTGGGAAACGAGAAGATCAGGAGATTGATGCATATAAAGAGTACCTTAAATATTATACAGATAGTGTGTTTTACTTGCCAAGTAAATCTATACCAGAAAAAATTTTACTGGAATCTCAATATGTAAAGCAGCAATATCCAAGTATAGTGAACGAAAAAGTAGATATTACGAATGACAATGCGAAAAAGATATTTGCGACCATTTCAGAAGCAGATTATGGAAACGAAGAGCATATAAATGATCTTATACAAAAGTTGGCATATAAATGGAGCATGGAAGATAGCTCAAATAAGAAAAGAGTGGAAGAAATTGTAAATGAAATATATAAGAAATAAGTATAGAGGTGGTAACATTTATGAAATTCAAAGCGATTGATCTGTTTTGTGGAGCGGGTGGATTATCGACAGGATTGAAGAAAAGTGGATTCAGATTATGCTTGGGTGTAGATATTGATGAAAAAGCTTTGAAAACATATAAATGTAATTTGAAACGCACTAAAGTATTGAAAGAAGATATAAAAAAAGTAACTGGAGAAAAAATAACTGAATTAACTGGAATAAACAGACGTGATAATTTTTTACTTGCGGGCTGTCCGCCATGTCAGGGTTTTTCAAGTTTAGGAAAAAGAGATGCAAATGATGAAAAGAATGAATTAGTATATGAATATATTAGAATAATAAATGAATTGGAACCTTCCTTTATTTTAATGGAGAATGTTCCAGGAATGTCTACTGGGGTTGGTAAAGAAATATTTAAAAATGTAGTAAAAGAACTAGAAGAAAATTATCATGTTGAGTATGCTACGTTAAATGCTGCGGATTTTGGTGTGCCACAAATACGAAAACGATTAGTGTTGCATGGAATACGTAATGATGTATATGATAATTTAGGATTAGATAAAGAAAAACAAAAAATATTACCGAAGTCAACTCATTCTAAAGAAAAAAAGAAAGGGTATAGAAAATGGGTAACTGTTCGAAAAGCAATATTTGATTTGCCAATACTAGGGGCTGGGGAAAGTTATGATGATGGTATAATAAAAAATCATAAAGCACGTAGTTTATCGGAAACAAATATTGAACGGTTGCAAGAAATCCGACTTCATGGAGGAAATCGTGAAATGATTTCGGAAGAATTACAACTTGAATGTCATAAAAAGGAAAATGTATCGTACACAGACACATACGGAATTATAGATCCAGACAAGCCAGCACCTACAATTACTTCTGGCTGTACAATTATTTCAAAAGGGCGTTATTGTCACCCGACACAAAATAGAGGATTGTCTATACGTGAAGCAGCAAGGCTACAATCTTTTGATGACAAATTTGAATTTCAGGGAAACATGGGCGAAATGAGTTTGCAAATAGGAAATGCGGTTCCTCCTAAATTAGCACAAGCAAGCGGAAAGGTTATTATAAATTATATGGGATTATATGAAGATTATTTGGAAGCCCAGACAAAGGGAGTGATAACACCATGATAACAAAATCTCCAAAAACTACACGGACACAATGGAAAATCCAGATTTTTCCCCACAAATCACATGAAAAGTCACCATTTGCACACTGCAATACACCGGTCTGATATCGTGAAGGTGGTAGAACAGTAGGTTCAGGAAGAGTTGCTTCTATCATCGAGTAATCTACGCGTAAGTAACGAGAAGATTAGATAAATAAAAAATATCCGGAGAGTGTTTGCACTCTTCCGGGTATTTTTTTGTTTATCTATAAGCGGCGACTTCCACCAACTTGACTATTTGAAAGTGTAGTCCGAATATTTGCATCAATGTTGACAGTCGAATTACCGGTATGTTACTTTGTAGATGCAAACAATTGGGTGGGCTTATAAGCAAGCCCTGTGCAGCAGAAAAGGAGATATCAATGAAGAAAATCTTGATTACCGGTGGAACCACATTTGTCAGTAAGTATGCAGCAAAGTATTTTGTAGAGCATGGATATGATGTCTATGTAGTGAATCGTAATTCAAAACCGCAGGTTAAGGGCGTGACGCTGATTGAAAGCGACAGGCATAATTTAGGGGATAAGCTGAAGAATCTGCATTTTGATGTTGTTGCCGACATAACCGCTTATGATGCACAAGACATAATTGATTTACATAATTCGCTGGACTCTTTTGATCAATATATAATGATTAGTTCCAGTGCGGTATATCCGGAGTATGGTGTACAGCCATTTCCTGAGGATTCTGAAAGAGCAGTAAACAAATTCTGGGGAAAATATGGAACAGATAAGATCGAAGCAGAAAATGCGCTGTTGGAGAGAGTCCCGGATGGTTATATTTTAAGACCGCCATATTTATATGGTTCTATGGATAACGTCTATCGGGAGGCGTTTGTATTTGACTGTGCAATGGCAGACAGAAAATTTTATTTGCCGGAAGCCGGTGAGATGAAATTACAGTTTTTCCATGTGGAAGATTTGTGCAGGCTGATGGAAGTATTAATTACAAAGCATCCAACAGATCATATTTTGAATGTCGGAAATGAAAATGCAATATCGATAAGAGACTGGGTTATCAAATGTTATGCCTGCTTTGATAAAGTACCGGAATTCGTATCGGTACCGGAAACAGTAGAGCAGAGAAATTATTTCAGCTTTTATAATTATGAATACTGTCTTGATGTGACCCGGCAGAAGAAGATATATCCGGAGACGATGTCAATGGATGCCGGGTTACAGGAGGCTGCAAATTGGTATATAGAGCATGAAGGTGAGGTAAACAAGAAGCCATATTGGGAGTATATTGATACCAATTTGGTATAAAGGTAATTGACATAATAAGATGACAAGCGTGTGTATCAGGAAGGGAATTACGATGAAAATAATAGAAGTAATGGATCTGAACCGTCCGGAACTGACGGTTTATGCGGAGCTTTCGGAACGGCAGCTTGCAACAATCTATGAACCGGAGGAAGGGTTGTTTATTGCCGAGAGTCCGAAGGTGATTGAGCGGGCGTTAGATGGTGGATATGAACCGGTGTCTTTTCTGGCAGAAAAGGGACAGCTTGCAGAGGCTGAGGAGATTCTGAATCGGATGGAGGATGTCCCAATCTATGTTGCACCGGATGAGATATTGACGAAGCTTACCGGTTATCATCTGACAAGGGGGCTCTGGTGCACGATGCACCGTAGAATATTGCCAACTATAGAGGAGGTATGTCAGGGAGCGAAGCGGATCGCTATTTTGGAAGAAGTGGTCAATCCGACAAATGTGGGAGCATTGTTCCGCTGTGCCGCAGCACTTGGTATGGATGCAGTGATATTGACCGGTGGCTGCAGTGATCCTCTTTACAGACGTGCAAGTCGTGTGAGTATGGGAACAGTATTCCAGATTCCGTGGACCATGTTGTCAAAGAAGGATGGTGTCTGGCCGGAGCAGGCAATGAAGACATTGAAAGAAATGGGCTTTAAGACGGCGGCAATGGCACTCCGGGAAGATAGTGTAGGAATTGATGATCCGCAGTTAAATAGTGAGGAAAAGCTGGCAATTGTGCTCGGTACAGAGGGCGATGGGCTGGCCGGAGATACGATAGCTGACTGCGATTATACGGTTATGATTCCGATGGCACATGGCGTAGATTCACTTAACGTAGCGGCGGCAGGAGCGGTAGCTTTCTGGCAGCTGGGACATCAGCGGCAGGAGTAGTATCCGTTTGTAAAGATTGTGTGTCGACGACAGGAAAGGGTGGCCTTCTGGCAGTTGAGATACCGCTGACAGGAATAAATAGTATTCATCTGGAAAGTTATAGCATCAGTCGCAGAAAGGAGCAGCCCGCAAGAAAACATGCTGGGAATATATTGATGCCGATTTGGTAAAATAATAAATTGACAAATAATAAGATGGCAGTATAATGGTTGGTAGCACTGAATTGGTGCTACCAATTTCTTTTATATGAAAAAGTATAGTTCAAACGAAAAAGGATAAAAAATGTAGAGAGGATATTTGAATGAAGTATATTAGACAGTTTTTAATCATTCTTGCAATTTCATTTATCGGGGAACTGCTCAAATATGTATTACCTTTGCCGATTCCTGCCAGTATTTATGGAATGGCGATTTTATTTGTATGCCTGATGACTGGATGGATCAAGTTAGAAGCAGTGAAAGAGACAGGGAAATTTTTAATTGAGATCATGCCATTGATGTTCATTCCTGCCGGTGTTGGTCTGATGGTTAGCTGGGGAACGCTGAAGCCGGTGCTGATTCCGGTATGTGTGATCACGGTTGTTACGATCATTACAGTTATGGCGATGACAGGCAGACTGTCACAGTGGATCATCAGAAAGGATAGGAAGAAAGAGGAACAAGAGGATGCATGATTTTTTTGAAAACTCCCTGTTTGCAGGAGTTACACTTAGCCTGATCTCATATTTGATCGGGTCAATATTAAAGAAAAAATTCAAACTGGGAATATTTAATCCGTTGCTGATCTCGATTGTAGTTACCATCCTGGTACTGGTTGTGAGCAAGGTGGATTATGATACTTATAATGAAGGCGCCCAATATTTAAGCTGGCTGTTGACCCCTGCAACCGTATGTCTGGCGATTCCGCTCTATGAACAGTGGGAACTGCTGAAGCATAACTGTAAGGCGGTTATGGCAGGTCTTGTTGCCGGTGTGGTGACAAGTCTTTGTACGGTGTTTGTATTGTCAAAGATCATGGGACTTACACATGAGGATTATGTAACGATGCTTCCGAAGTCTATCACGACTGCGATCGGTATGGGTGTTTCAGAAGAACTGGGTGGATATGTAACGATTACGGTTGCGGTTATTATCGTAACGGGTGTTCTTGGAAATATATTTGGTGAATTAGTGTGCAAGATTTTTCGAATCACCGAACCGATATCAAAGGGTCTGGCATTTGGATCTGCATCTCATGCGATCGGAACGGCAAAGGCGATCGAGATCGGTGAAGTGGAAGGTGCAATGAGCAGTCTGGCGATTGCGGTTTCCGGTATTCTTACGGTTGTGCTTTCGTCGTTATTTGCGCATTTTATGTAGTTATATACGCCGCATTATAAAATGCAGGGGTTTATTTCAAATTTACAGATCAGATATCAAAATATAGAAATAACGAAATTTATTAATAGTCAAGGAGACGGGTATGGAAAAACAACATGTTACATCAGAATATGAAAAAGCAATTCAATATATTTACAGCCTGATGCAGGACGGAACCTTGCAGAACGGAAGCAAGCTTCCAACCGAACGCACGATAGCGGAGACGTTAGGAATCGGAAGAAATTCGACCAGGGAGGCACTCAGTATCCTGCATGGCATGGGAATGATCGAACGCGTACAGGGATCGGGAAATTATATATCAAAAAATGCCGGAGAGTCGATCCGTCAGATGCTTATGATGATGCTGGCACTTGGCAGTATCACGAAATCCGAGGTCTGTGAGTTCCGTTGTACAATGGAAAAGTCTGTATGCAGTATGCTGATCGAGAAAGGAATACCATTTGAGTGTCAGGTGCTTCTGGAGGATAATCTGGCAAGGATGGAGCAGGTGGATGGTTCCGAACTGGTTAGCGTGGATAAGGAATTTCATGAATTGCTGATCCGGGCAACAGAGAATGAACTATTTTCGATGATCATGGAGGCGGTTATGATCGTTTATCGGGAATGGATCGATCTGGTGCTGCACCGTGTGAATACAAAAGAAAAGGCAAACTTGCTTAATTATCACAAGCAGATTTATAATAGTGTATTGGAACGTGATGAAGCAGCCATGAAAGCGGCGGTAGACGGGCATTATCATCTGATCAGCCAGATGCTTGCATTGTAGGTGAGTAGAGGTAATATATAAGAAGGAGGTAAGAGAGTATGATCGTAACACTTGGAAGACAATGTGGATGTGCCGGAGATGAAGTTGGAAAAAAATTATCGGAGCTGTTAGGGATTCCCTTTTATACGAAGCCAGAGCTGATCGCGCTTGCAAAAGAAAAGAAAATTTATGAAAAGTATCCAATGTATTTTGGTGAGCAGCCGGTAAATGCGATGATCAGTTCGGTTGCGGATGATTTCTGTCCGAAGAATCAGTATGATACACCGAAACGGGCATTGTCAGCAATGTTTGGCGGACAGAGTTTTATTATTATAGGACGTGCTTCGAATTATGCCTACCGGGATGATAAGGATGCTGTCCGGGTGTTTCTGTGCGGAGATAAGAAGCAGCGGGCGCATCATATCGCAGGAAAGCATAAGATCTCGGAGCGAAAGGCTATAGCGCTTGTTGAAAAGACAGATGAGAAACGGCGTGGTTATCACAGATATTATACCGGAGAAGAATGGGGCTATGCAGAGAATTATGATCTGTGTATAGACGCGGTACGACTGGGTGTTGATAAGACGGCGGAATTGATCGCAGACTATGTAAAGCATGTCGGAGGGAGATAAATGACAACGAGAGAAGAAGCGCTGGCATATGGACTGTCTTTTCCTGATACATATCAGCAGGCGCCATTTCATGATCCGAACTGGCAACTGGTGCGTGTGAAAGGAAGCAAGAAGGCATTCCTGTGGACATATGAGAGAGACGGATATATTAATCTGAATGTAAAGGTCGATCCGGAATGGCGTGATTTCTGGCGGAGCGCATTTGACGCGGTGATACCGGGCTGGCATCAGAATAAGGAGCATTGGAATACGATCATTCTGGATGGAAGTATTCCGGATCAGGATGTGAAACGGATGATCGCAGAGAGTTATGATCTGGTGACAACCAGTCCATCAAAGAGAATCTATGAGGCTGTGAAAAAGATTCCAGCCGGAAAGGTTGCAACCTATGGTCAGATCGCGGAGCTTGCCGGGGATAAGAAGATGGCGCGTGCAGTGGGAAACGCGCTTCATAAGAATCCGGATCCGGAGCACATTCCCTGCTTTCGTGTGGTAAATGCAAAGGGTGAATTATCCGGAGCATTTGCATTTGGCGGAAAGAATGTACAGGCAGATCGATTGACGGCAGATGGAGTTACAGTTGTCGATGGACGGGTGGATATGGAGAGATTTGGAATAAAGATCTTAGATGGAGAAATCATATAAAAATATATAAGTGAAAAATGATTTATATGCAGGAAATGACCGTTCAAATACAAAGGTTATTTGAAACAGAAAACAAGTCATTTTTGCAAGACTACTGTACAGGCAGGGGGAGGCAGTATATAATATATCCGTAATTCCAACATGGGGATTTAAATGAGGTTTGGGATACATATATAACCAGAGACTTGTCGGGGGCGATAGTCTCTGGTTTTTTTGTTTGGAATGCATATTTTACGGAGTGGAAGTTAATTATTTTGTAATTCCGTTTGAATGTGTAAGATTTGCAGGCAATTCTTTATTTGAAAGGAAATAAAAATGTCAGAATATCAGTATGTAGAGCATGAATTTGCTCCGGTATATAATGAAGAATCACAGGTGCTGGTTCTTGGCAGTCTGCCATCGGTGAAATCCAGAGAGCAGGGCTTCTACTACGGACATCCGAGAAACCGTTTTTGGAAGGTTGTGGCAGCTGTACTTGGTGTACCGGAACCCTTGACGATAGAAGAGAAAAAACGGATGCTGCTTGCCGGTCATGTGGCGGTCTATGATGTGATCCGGGCTTGTGAGATCATCGGTTCCAGTGACAGCAGTATTCGAAATGTGCTTCCTGCAGATATTAAAAGCATTGTAGCACATACTCCAATCCGGGCAGTTTTTACAAATGGTAAGACTGCCGGCAGATTATACAAAAAATATCAGGCGGAACATATCGTTCTTCCGATGATCGAGCTGCCATCGACAAGTCCGGCAAATGCAGCGTTCTCGTTGGAACAACTGGAAGAAATATGGAAATCGGAGATTGGTAAATATTTGTAAAAGTATTTTACAATAGTGACGCTGACATATAAAAAGAACAATATTTTACATTAATTATACACAACTTTACAGATTCATCAGATGGTTTTATCTGTGTATGATAGCGGGCGTTTTTTTGTATGATATACTGCATCCAGACCAGAATTTTCTCATGCCATTAGTTTATTTTTAATTTTACAAAATTCTGGTGGGTGTGGTATAGTAAGGATAACTTTTTTTCTGATGAACAATAGACGTGGAGGTTACAAGAAAATGTCTCAGATAACGAAACGTGCGTTGGAAGCATCACTGAAGAAGCTTCTTACAAAGAAGCCGCTTGATAAGATAACGATAACGGATATTACGGAAGACTGCGGCATCAACCGAATGACATTTTACTATCATTTTAAAGATATCTATGATCTGGTAGAGTGGGTGTGTGTGGAGGATGCAACGAGGATACTGGGTGAGAATAAAACCTATGATACCTGGCAGGAAGGCTTCCTTCGTATCTTTGAAGCGGTGAGCGAGAATAAGACATTTATGATGAATGCATATCATTCGATCAGCAGAGATCAGGTAGAAAAATATCTGTACAGTCTGACGTATGATCTGATGATCAAGGTCATCGAAGATAAGGCGAAGGATATGCAGGTGCGGGATGAAGATAAGAAGTTCATTGCTGATTTTTACAAATGCTCCTTTGTCGGTGTGTTGCTTGAATGGATCGAGAATGGCATGAAGCAGGATCCACATGTGATCGTAGATAAGATGGGACTGGTGATGCATGACAATATTACCAGAGCACTGGAAGCATTTCGGACAGATGCCTTTCACAAAAAAACAGAGAGCTGACAGATACATTGAAAAAATAATGTATCTTATTTTTCAGACCGGTTATCCCATCAAAACAGGGGAAATGATAAAATTTTAGACAGAACAAGTACCGTGAATATATTTTTATCACGGTACTTTTTTTGTTTATTGAGGGCAAAAACGGGGCATCTTATAATAAAGACAGTTTTTGAAATAACTGGTCTGTTTGCGGGCAGGATGTATAGATTGGAGGTAATTCGTATGTATTATGCAAGTGGAAATTATGAAGCATTTGCCAGACCTAAGAAGCCGACGGGTGTGGATCAGAAATCGGCATATATTATAGGTTCGGGACTTGGTGCATTGGCGGCAGCCTGTTTTCTGGTAAGAGATGGACAGATGAAAGGCTCACATGTACACATTCTGGAGAAAGATCCAATTCCGGGCGGTGCATGTGATGGTTATCAGTACAGCGATATTGGCTATGTTATGCGTGGCGGACGTGAGATGGATAACCATTTTGAGTGTATGTGGGATCTGTTCCGTTCGATTCCGTCCATTGAGACAGAGGGCATCAGTGTATTGGATGAGTATTACTGGCTGAATAAAGCAGATCCGAACTATTCTTTGTGTCGGGCAACTGAGAATCAGGGACAGGATGCACATACCGATAAGAAATTCGGATTATCCGATAAGGGTGCAATGGAGATCATGAAGCTGTTCTTTACCCCGGATGAAGAATTATATAATAAACGGATCGATGAGTATTTTGATGAAGAAGTGCTCAACTCTAACTTCTGGATGTACTGGCGGACGATGTTTGCATTTGAGAACTGGCATTCTGCACTTGAGATGAAGCTCTATATTAAGCGTTTTATCCATCATGTCGGAGGACTGCCGGATTTCACGGCACTTCGTTTTACCAAATATAACCAGTATGAGTCCATGATTCTTCCGATGGTAAAATATCTGGAATCATTCGGTGTGGTGTTCCATTATAATACCAAGGTTATAAATGTGGAATTCGAGATCGAAGCAGGAAGAAAGCTGGCAAAGAAGATTGATATTATCCGTGACGGTGAAGCAGATGCGATCGACCTGACCGAGAATGATCTGGTATTTATCACAAATGGCGGCTGCGTGGAGAATTCTTCATACGGAAGCCAGAACAAGCCGGCTGAGTTCAAGACCGAGATCCGCGAAGGCGGCGGATGGGATATGTGGCGGAAGATCGCTGCACAGGATCCATCCTTCGGACATCCGGACAAATTCTGTTACGATCCGGAGCAGTCAAACTGGATGAGTGCAACGGTAACGACTTTGGATGAAAAGATTCTTCCGTATATTAAGAATATATGCAAGAGGGATCCACTTTCCGGCAAGGTAGTTACAGGTGGTATCGTGACTGCAAGAGATTCCGAATGGCTGCTCTCCTGGACGATCAATCGCCAGCCACAGTTTCGTAATCAGCCAAAGGGTCAGGTGCTTGTATGGGTATATGGCTTATTCTCGAATAAACCGGGTGATTATGTAAAGAAGACCATGCGGGAATGTACCGGTAAGGAGATCTGCGAAGAATGGCTCTATCATATCGGAGTACCGGAGGAGAAAATACCGGAGCTTGCTGAGCACAGCGCAAACACAGTGCCGGTTATGATGCCGTATATTACAGCATTTTTCATGCCGCGTGAGAAAGGTGACCGCCCGGATGTTGTACCGGAGGGCGCGGTAAACTTTGCATTTCTTGGACAGTTTGCAGAGACAGCAAGAGATACGATATTTACGACCGAGTATTCGATCCGTACCGGTATGGAGGCAGTATATACTCTGTTGAATATCGATCGTGGTGTGCCTGAGGTCTGGGGCAGTGTCTATGATGTACGGGATCTGTTAAATGCGACCGTAGCGATCCGTGATGGCAGAAAGATCACGGATATGAAGCTTGGACTGAAAGAGAAGATCGCAATGAAGGAGCTTTTAAAGGCGGTAGAAGGAACCGATGTCGAGAAACTTCTCCGGGAGCATGGAGCGATATAAATACAAGATCTGTATATAAAGAAAGTCTCACGATATAATATAGTGAAAGAAAACAAAGCATCTGCTGATGTATGGACTTTATATAGTTTATGGATCAGCAGATGCTTTTTATATGGACAATGCAGACCATGACGGATAAACTGTCATGCATGACAAATTTATATATTTATTTTTTATATGCAGTGATATAATACAGGTATCTGCAAAATCTGCAGAAGGAAGGAATAAAAAATCAGGAGGAAAATGAATGAAAAGACATTTAAAAAAAGTAGTATTGGCAATGATCGCATTTGTACTGTGTGGAGTAATGAATGTGACAGGTTCCAATGTAAGTCTGGCAGCAACAGACGTTGAGACGGAGCAGACGGCAGAACTGGAAGCAGCATCAACCGTAAAGCATGTATCAGCGAGAGGACTGTATCATGCAGGTGACTATTTTTACATAGAAACCTCAAAGGGTGTACTTGCGTATAATATGAAAAAACAGACTGCAAAGTATGTTGTAAAGAGCGCCGTTGTCAGTGGAGTTTTGGTACACAAAGGATATCTGTATTACAACCTTTATCAGGACAGCCAGATGAGTATCTATAAGATCAAGGCTGATGGAAGTTCAAAGCCAAAACAGATCTGTAAAAATGGAAGACTTGGTTTTATGAAAAACAACCGACTTTATTATGGTCATTCTGGTTTATGCTCAATGAAACTGGACGGAACTGATAAGAAGTGTCACATGAGGGTAAAAGATGGTGCAAATGGAACGGTATTCTATTATAAGGGCAAATATTTCTACAGTGTATTTCCGTATGTGACAGAATCCTATTCCGTTGACACAAAATATAAGCATAAAAAGAAATACCCGGCAGGAAATAAAACGGTTTGCAATGCATTTGTCAGAGCTTTTGATGATATGCAGTATAATGAGAGTCTGACCGTCAGGGGATATCAGTATGGTACTTTGATCAAAAACGGAAAAAGCTCAAATTCCATTTATAAATTTGGAGATTCTTATTATGGAAAGAGTACGGGCAGAACTTCCAAGAAAAAGATCTACCAGTCATCCAAGAAGAAGGTATACGTTCTGGCAGCATGTCCGGGATATATCATGTTTGCGGAAAGCAATCAAAAAGCAAGCTATGAAGATGGAACTGTAAAGATCATCAATGTAAAAGGTAAGGTTGTCGCAACATTAAAGAAGAGTCAGAAATAGAACATATATAAAACAGAAACTATAAAAAAACAAATGCTCTGGCAGAGGTGTGGTTTGCCAGAGCATTTTTTGGATTGTACGATAATGTACAAGCGGAAGGACTGCCACATGGCAGATTCCTGTGTTTTGGTTGTGTTTAGAGATGTGTATTATTATTTATTAAACAAGTGCTTCGCCAAGTGCAGTACAATCAGCAAGACCTGCTTCATCCGGTGTTTCATGGCAGATCAGTGGAGCTGCTGCAAATACAGCACCGTCAGCCTGGCACTGAGCTTCCCATGTATCCATCCATTCGCCGCTTCCCCAGCCGTATGAACCGAAGATGGCGATCTTCTTACCGTTTAATGCCGGTTCACATTCAGCGAACATTGGCTCAAACTCGCTTTCTTCTAAGACTTCAGCACCCATAGCAGGGCAGCCAAATGCGATCGCATCATAGTTATCTACCATATCTGCAGTAAATTCTGCGGATGTTAAAAGATCACATTCTGCACCTTTTGCTTTTGCACCTTCTGCAACAGCCTGTGCCATTAATGCTGTATTACCTGTGCCACTCCAATATACAACTGCAACCTTACTCATAGTAGGTTCCTCCTTATAATTCATGTATTTTATATTTAGAGATCTCCGCACGAAAATGCTTACGGGAATCCCCTATATCCATTTTGTTATGTGGACGCCATGTGCATAAATATTTATTTTGTTATGCAGATGCTATAATTATGCAGCAACCGTCAACTGCCAGATGGTTCGTCCTTGATGCCAGAGATTTGCATAGATCTCACGGCATTTTTTAAATTTGGCAAATGTTTTCTGGGCCTCACCCAGATCTCCGTATACCTTCCAGTCGCCCATGCCCTTGCAGTTGCTTCCGTGGTATTTGATAAATCCGAGGACATCATTTAACGGGTAGCCAAGGAAGACACCGATCTCATGCGGAAATTCTTCCGAACCATGAAGACGTATACGAAGCTGTTCAATCATTTGGTCGATCGTTCCTGCCTGATATCCTGTGCTTACAAGAAAAGAGAGGATCTCCGGTCTTGATAATTCGTGACCCATAGCATCCGGTCTGTAGACATAGATCAGGGCAGTTTCAGCATTTTCCCGGAGGATCGTGATCCGGATCCCTTTTTTCTGAAATTGTGCATCCCAGACAGCCACACTTTCGTATAATTCTTCTCCGGAAGAAAAACGATAAAGAAACAGGCTGGCAGGTTTTAAGGACGCCAATGTAGGCGAACAATGTGTGATCAAATATTCTTCAAACATAATCTGAAACTCCTGTAACATTAAATTATCAAATGCGACAGTATTAGTATGTGTCATTTCAGAACCGTTCATGCAATGGTTAGACACATCTAACTCATGGCTGCATTATACGGTGTGTTCTTGTAAAAATCAAGCGAAATATGTGATAGAAATTCTCAATTAATTCGACGTATTTTTGTTGACGACAGAGGTTATAACATGCTATTTTTTAGTTGGTTAGAAAAAACTAACTAAAATCTTGTGAATAGAGGAATTGGATAATGATGAATTATTTAGAAATCGAAAAAGTAATTGGACGAGAGATTATTGACTCAAGAGGAAATCCTACAGTAGAAGCAGAAGTTATTCTTGCAGATGGTACTGTTGGACGTGGAGCAGCTCCAAGTGGTGCATCAACAGGTGAGTTTGAAGCATTAGAGCTTCGTGATGGCGATAAGAATCGTTTTGGCGGTAAGGGCGTTAAGAAAGCTGTTGAAAATATCAACACAACAATTAATGACGTATTAGTTGGAATGGACGCATCTGATACATATGCGGTAGATCAGGCAATGATCAAGGCAGACGGAACAAAGGACAAGTCAAATCTGGGTGCAAATGCAATCCTTGCTGTATCAATCGCAGCTGCAAGAGCAGCAGCTATTTCACTGGATGTACCTTTATATCGTTTCTTAGGCGGTGTAAGCGGAAACAGACTTCCGGTTCCTATGATGAACATTATCAATGGTGGATGTCATGCATTATCATCCGGTCTGGATGTTCAGGAGTTCATGATCATGCCGGTTGGTGCTCCTTCATTCAAAGAGTGTCTCAGATGGTGTGCAGAAGTATTCCATGCACTTCAGGCAATCTTAAAGGAAAGAGGACTTGCTACATCAGTTGGTGATGAAGGTGGATTTGCACCTGCACTTGCATCTGATGAAGAAGCAATCGAGACAATTCTCGAAGCAGTAAAGAAAGCCGGATATGAACCGGGTAAGGATTTCAAGATCGCTATGGATGCAGCTTCATCCGAGTGGAAGACAGGCAAGGTCGGCGAGTACAAACTGCCAAAGGCCGGTACAGTATATACATCAGAAGAGCTGATCGCTCACTGGAAGAGACTGGTTGAGAAGTACCCGATCATTTCTATCGAAGATGGTCTGGACGAAGAAGACTGGGAAGGCTGGAAGAAGCTTACAGCAGAGCTTGGCGACAAGGTACAGTTAGTTGGTGACGACCTTTTCGTTACAAATACAGAGAGACTTGCAAAGGGTATCGAGCTTGGCTGTGGTAACAGTATCCTGATCAAATTAAACCAGATCGGTTCTGTATCAGAGACACTGGAAGCAATCAAGATGGCTCACAAGGCCGGATACACAGCTATCTCATCGCACAGATCCGGTGAGACGGCAGATACAACGATCGCAGATCTTGCAGTTGCTTTAAATACCTGCCAGATCAAGACCGGCGCACCATCCAGATCCGAGCGTGTAGCTAAGTACAATCAGCTCTTAAGAATTGAAGAAGAGCTCGGTGCTTCAGCCGTATATCCGGGTATGAAAGCCTTCAATGTAAAATAATTATTGTCATATATTTTCCTCAAAAAAATATGAATAAATGCTATGGGAGACGTAAGCAATACGCCTCCCATATTTTATATGTAAAATAAGACCTGTAAGTAGAGTTTTTCACTGCCGGGTGGTATAATTTTAAACAAGTCATATTACGTTGAAAAGATTCGATGGTTGTGATCACAGACATCGGATCAGGATAATGGGAGGACATATGAGTCGAATATTGATCATAATAGCAGTCTTGCCGGCATTGATCCTGCTGGGTTTTATATATATGAGAGACCGGAAAGAGAAGCCGCCGGTCAAATTAATGGTATTGCTTCTGGCACTTGGTGCAGGTACGATCATTCCGGCAGTGATCGCAGAATTTATCGGGCAGTTAATCGTTACACAGACAGATACGGATCATCAGACGATGCTGCTGGTGCTCTGCTTTCTGGTGATCGGAATTGTGGAGGAGCTTGGAAAATATCTGGTAACGGTCTGCACTACATGGAAAAGCAGAGAATTTCAGCACAGCTATGATGGAGTTATTTATATGGTCTGTGCATCGCTTGGCTTTGCTATATTGGAAAATATCTTATATGTTGCTTCCGGCGGAATCGGAACGGGCATCCTCCGGGCATTTACCGCTATTCCACTTCATTGTACGGTAGGTGTTATCATGGGTGCACTTTATGCGAAGGGAAGAGAAGCGGCATATGCAGGTGACCATGCGGGGATGGTTGGATTTATGGCATGGGCATATATCGTGCCGGTATTTATTCATGGCTTATATGACTATCTTGTGATGGCGGCATCGTATGGATATATTTCGGAGGCATGGGTATTCCTGATCCTTGGAGTGATGTATGTACTTTCAATTTTTCTGATCTTTTACTGTTCAGCGCATGACCGCAGAATTGACGGCAGACCGGAGACTGCAGATTATGGGATGTACCGGATGGATTTTCGCAGACCGGGCAGAGGATATTATTATCCAGATCAACCGGATTACCGGGCGGGTTATCCGGGCTATCCGGGTGGTGATGCATATGGTCAGGCCGGAGGATATATGCAGAATACAAATTACAACCCATACAATGGTGGTTATACACAGGGGATGAATCAGTATCCGGGTAATGGCTATGTGCAGGAGATGAACCAGTATCCGGGTAATGGCTATGCGCAGGGGATGAATCAATATCCGCAAACTGGAGTTAATCCATATCCGCAAACTGGAGTGAATCCATATCGGCAGCAGGAGAATCCCGGATCACAGAATTATTCACAGAGTTATACGTCGAATGGCACTGGTACGGATTATGGCATGACAGGGTACAACGGACAAGGGCGGAAATAAGACGGGAATTGTGGCAGAAACGCTGAATATGCCGCACGTTTTGATGGAAGATACATATGATGAATATATAGGAATCCATATAGCAGGAACATTTGCCAGGGGGTGAAATGATGAGATTTCACAACATACCGGTCCGCGATATCATGCAGGAAGCAGTCCGCTATGGCGGGGTGATCGTGGACGTTCGTACAGAAGAAGAATTCCTGAGAGGACACATACCGATGGCAGTCAATGTACCATTGTCGGATATCCAGTATGGTAATTATAATCTTCCTAAAAATAAAGTGCTACTCACATATTGTCAGTATGGAGGCGGCAGTGCACTGGCAGCGAGACTGCTGTCGCAGGCAGGATATAAGGTGATCAATACCGTTGGGGGAATCGTACAGTATAAAGGAGCATTGACGAAAAACCGCTGACAGAGGGTGTAACTAGCCATTATGAAAGAGAAGAAAATGTGGTTTGAAAATGAGAATAACAGAATAGATCGATCCCGGACATGACAGAACCTGTTAAGGAAGTGCATGACCGGGATTTTTTTGTTTAATTTACTTGTGGTGGCAGGGGGAAGTATGTATAATATGGACAGGGTAATTGGCGGGTATCCCAGGATATTCCGGAGGTACTTATTTTTTTAGAAAAGAAAGGATATAGGGTAAATGAGAAAAAGAATTTTAGGAACGATCATTGCGGCAGTTTTTTTTGCTGTAGCAGCATTTGCAGGGGCAAATGGACTGGCAGAGACACAGGCGGCATGTGAACATTCACAGGTGAAGGATGGAGCCTGTGTGGATTGTAATGATCCGGTAGAATGCATCGAGGTAGAGGATGCAAGTGGAACAGCAAAGGGCACTTATTCTAAACTGGAAGATGCAGCGGCGGCTGCCGGAAACGGTGATATACTGAAGCTTCTATATAATTGTGAGAGTACATCAACATATATTGATGCTGGGAATAAGAATCTTACGATTGATCTGAATAAGAAGGAGTTAAAGGCTGTTCATTTCGATATCATGGGTTCGCTTGTGATAGAAAATGGAGAATATAGTGGCTATATCAGGAATGCAGCGACAGGGAATGAACATACATTAACATTTGAAAATGTGAGAGCAGATCTTACGCAGCTTGGATGGTATGCAAAGGGTGGCATTAAACTGGTAAACAGTAATATAGAACAGCAACATGATGGTGCAGCATTTACAGAATGGTGGCTTGAAAAGCTGCAGATGGATCAGACATCTGTTTATAAGATTACAAATTCGCCAAGCGGACTAAGCAATTATGGGTTGCTTTCATTAGATGAAGCTGTGGGCGGTATTGAGGAATTTCTTCCGGCCGGATACACATTGGATGGACAGCCGAATTCCTATAATACGATATTAGATGAAACAGGCACAAAGGCGAGAAGCGTAGAGCTTCGTTATCGCCGGCTGACAGATGCGACAGTTTCTGTATCCATTGCCCCGACTTCTTATGTATATGATGGAAAAGCAAAAGAGCCAACAGTGACTGTCACATACGATGGAAGAGATCTGACAGAAGGAACGGATTATACCTGTACATTTACAGATAATATCAATGCAGGAACAGCAAACGTAAAAATAACAGCAAAGGGTAAGACTTATCACGGAGAAACCGTAAAGAATTATACGATCGATAAAGCACCACAGACAGCACCAACCGGTCTTACGACAGAAAATGAAAGTGCAAAGGGGAAAAAGGACGGTTCCATTAAAAATGTTGATGTATCCATGGAATATTCCGTTGACCAGAATGTATGGAAGCCGATCACAGCAAATACGATCACAGGCATTTCTGCCGGTGATTATTACGTCAGATATAAGGAAACAGCAAATTATTATGCATCGGGAGCAACAAAAGTAACGGTTAAAATGTCTGTTCCGGATGGTGGAACAACAGAAGGTGTGACAACAGAAGACGTGACAACGGAAGCTTCTACAGATGCAACGACAGAGGATACAACGGAAGCTACAACTACGACAGAAGATAGTACCGATGATACAACGGAAGATGTAACGACAGAGTCAACGGATGATACTCAGGATGAAACGGAAGATGTGACAACAGAATCCGAAGAAGTTGTATCAACGGAGGACCAAACAACAGAGAAAACAGATGCCGATAAGCCGGATGACCAGAAGAACACCGGAGTAAAGACAGGAGATGATTTTGCTATGAAGACAGCAGTTGCAGGTATGATCATTTCACTGGGGCTTGCCGGAATCGTTGTTATAAATAAACGCAGAAAATAAAATCAGAAACAAAGATATAAGAGAAAAGGAGTGCTGGATTTGGACAGAAATGTCTGAATCTGGCACTTGTGATTGAAAGGAAGCATATGAGCAGAATCGAATTGATCGCTCCATGTCATTTTGGATTGGAGTCAGTATTGAAAAAAGAAATCCTGGATCTTGGATATGAGATCGTTCAGGTAGAAGACGGAAGAATTACATTTGCAGGAGAAGAAGATGCGGTTGCAAGAGCAAATATGTTTATTCGTACAGCTGAACGTATCATGATCAAGTGCGGAAGCTTTAAGGCTGTAACATTTGATGAATTATTTGAAGGAACCAAGAGTATTCCATGGGAGCGGTATCTGACTCGTGATGCAAAATTCTGGGTATCCAAGGCTACATCAAATAAGAGCGCACTGTTCAGCCCATCTGATATCCAGTCCATCGTGAAGAAAGCTATGGTAGAGCGTATGAAACAGACCTACCATGTATCATGGTTCACGGAAGATGGAGCAGAATATCCGGTTCGTGTATTTATATTTAAGGATATTGTTACGATAGGACTTGATACATCAGGAATATCCCTTCATAAGCGTGGCTATAGGAAACTGGTTGGCAAAGCACCGATATCGGAAACTCTGGCGTCGGCACTGATCATGCTGACACCATGGAATAAGGATCGTGTACTGGTTGACCCATTCTGTGGAAGCGGAACATTTCCGATCGAGGCTGCTATGATCGGAGCAAGGATCGCACCGGGCATCGACCGGGATTTCCTGGCTTCCGAGTGGGCGAAGGTCGGAGATAAGAAGATGTGGTACAATGCGATCGATGAAGCAAATGACATGATCGACCATGATGTGAAGATGAATATTCAGGGCTACGATCTGGATAATGAAATGGTGAAGTGTGCGATGGAGAATGCCAGAGCAGCGGGAGTGGATGAACATATCCATTTCCAACAGAGAGATGTAAAGGATCTCAGGCATCCGAAAAAATATGGCTTTATCATTACAAATCCGCCATATGGTGAACGTCTCGAGGATCGGGAGGACCTTCCGGAATTATATAAGACGATCGGGGAAAGTTTCAGACGGCTGGATGACTGGTCGATGTTCCTGATCACGTCATACAGTGAGGCGGAGAAATATATAGGAAGAAAGGCGGATAAGAACCGTAAGATCTACAATGGTATGATCAAATCATATTTCTATCAGTTCATGGGACCGAAGCCGCCAAAGAGAAAGTGAGACCAAATTGAAAAAGTTTTTGATAGCGGTAGCAGTTGCAATCTTGAGTGTATTGCTCTATCTGGGCTTCTTCCGGCATCCGGATGTGAGCGTGGAAAAGACCGACGGTTCGGAGGCTGCGGCCGAGGCAATGATGAAAGAGATCGTAACAAGTGCAAATGAAAAGGGTGTTACGTTATATATCAATGACAATAAGATCACAGAGGCGGAATATCAGGCATATTTCAGTGATCGGTTACAGTTGATGATCCCAATCGCAGCATTTACCGATAAACTGGATTGTCTGGTAAATGTATATGAAAACGGAACGATCACACTGGCAAAAGGTGACAGCCTTGTTAAAGTTTATGGTGATTCGGATGTGGTAAATATCAATGGAAATGCAATACAGGCAATCGACAAGCCGGAGAAAAAGGATGATATCATCTATGTGCCGGTGAATGAGATCTGCGAGGCATTAAACTACAGCTGTAATATCAATCTGGAGACAAATGCTGCGGTGTTAAAAAAGATTGCCGAGGAAGAAAAGCTTCCGGCAGCATATGATATGAGAGAACATGATCGTGTATCTCTTGTAAGAGATCAGGGTATCTATGGAACCTGCTGGGCATTTGCATCACTTGCGGCACTGGAAAGTACGATTCGTCCGGCTGAAAATCTGGTATTTTCTGTTGATCATATGGCAATGAATAACAGCTTTAATGTCAGCCCATTTGACGGTGGCGAATATTATATGAGTATAGCCTATCTTGCGGCATGGCAGGGACCGGTGCTTGAGGAAGATGATCCGTATGGTGATAACCAGACGGTAAATGGATTGTCGGCGGTAAAGCATCTGGAAGAAGCCATCATCCTGAAGGACAAGAATTACGAGGCGATCAAATCATCCGTATACAAATATGGCGGTGTGGAAACGGTTATTTACTGTGATATGAAGAATGCAACGAGTAGTTCTTATTACTATAACAGAAACCGCAGTTCCTATTATTATGATGGAGATCAGACGCCGAATCATGACGTGGTGATCGTTGGCTGGGATGACAACTATCCGAAGGAATATTTTAATACAGAACCGGCGGGAGACGGCGCATTTATCTGCAAGAATAGCTGGGGGCAGGATTTTGGTGACGAGGGATTCTTTTATATCTCTTATTATGATACCAATATCGGTATGAACAGCGTAGTATATACGAAGCTTGGAAATAGTGACAACTACGACAAGATCTATCAGTCAGATCTGATGGGCGAGGTCGGAACGATGGGATTTGACGACAGGCCGGAGGCCTATTTTGCAAATGTCTATACGGCTGGAAAGAACGAGACATTAAAGGCAGTTTCTTTTTATGCGACAGGCCCGAAAACGACATATGATGTGTATGTTGTGACGGATTTTACCGATGTATCCGACTTGCAACAGCGGACAAAGGTGGCATCCGGTGAAATGCAGTACGAGGGTTATTATACGATCAATCTAAAAGAGGCAGTACCGCTTCCGGATGATCGGAAATTTGCGGTGGTTGTGCATGCGAACACACAGGATTCCACGATGCCGATCGCAATCGAATATAATAATGATGAGAAAACGGCAAACTTCGATATCACGGATGGCGAAGGCTATATCAGCCTGTATGGCACGAAGTGGTCGAGTGCGGAGCAGGAGAATGACTGTAATGTCTGTTTGAAAGCCTTCACGGATGTGGGGATTGAATAGAAAAGGAGAAGACAAGATGAAGAAATTGATTTTTGCTACGGGTAATGAGAATAAGATGAAAGAAATCCGCATGATCCTTGCGGATTGTGGATATGAGATCCTGTCGATGAAGGAAGCCGGAATTCAGGCTAATATCGTAGAAGATGGAAAAACATTTGAAGAAAATGCCATTATCAAGGCAGAGGCAATCCGTAAGATGACAAATTGTCTGGTGCTTGCGGACGATTCCGGTCTGGAGGTAGACTATCTCGATAAAGCACCTGGAATCTACTCTGCAAGATTTATGGGGGAAGACACCTCATACCGGATCAAGAATAAAGCGATCATTGACAAGCTTGCCGGTGTTCCGGATGAGAAGCGTACTGCAAGATTCGTATGTGCGATCGCGGCTGCATTCCCGGATGGAAAGACCATTACCAGACGTGGCACGATTGAAGGAATCATTGGATATGAAGAACGCGGCGAGAATGGATTTGGATATGATCCTATCTTCTTCCTGCCGGAGTATGGCAAGTCCACAGCAGAACTGTCACCGGAAGAAAAGAATACGATCAGCCACAGAGGAAACGCACTTCGTTTGATAAAGGAAGTTATAAATGAGAATACTGATAATTAGTGATACACATGGAAGAACCAATACGATCCGGGATGTCTTAGATACGGTGGGTGACATCGATATGTTTATCCATTTGGGAGATGTCTGCGGAGATGAAGAATATATTTATGATAACGTAACCTGTCCGATACACATGGTTGCCGGGAATAACGACTGGGATTCCGATCTTCCGATGCAGGAGGAATTCATGATCGGCCGGTATAAGGTATTTATCACGCACGGACACCGGTACAGTGTCCATTATGGAACGGACCGCTTACAGGAGTTGATCAAATATGATGGTTACGATATTGTGATGTATGGACACACGCATGTCCAGAATCTGGAACGATATGGCGGTGCTTATATCGTAAATCCGGGCAGTCTGGCATATCCGCGTGATGGCATGAATGGCAAATACATGCTGCTGGAATTTGACCAGCATGGAACACCATTTTTTGCAGAAAATGAACTGAAACCGAAACGTCGGATGCGCAGCATATTTGAAGATATGTGGGGCGACCGGGAAGAGTAGAGATTATTAGAGACAAGAAAGAGGTCGGCTGTGAAGAAACGAGAGATTATAGAAGGTGTTATAAAAGACTATGATTTCCCAAATAAGGGAAGCTTTGAACTGGATGGCAAAAAAGTGATCGTGAAGGGAGCACTGCCCGGACAAAAGGTGTCCTGTATGGTATCCAAGGTGCGGAAGGATAAGGCAGAAGCACGTCTGTTGGATGTGCTGGAACGCTCTGAGATCGAAGATGCAGTACCACCATGTCCACAGTTTGGCATTTGCGGCGGCTGTGCATACCAGACCATGAGCTATGAGCATCAGTTGGAATTAAAGGCAGGACAGGTGAAGAAGCTGTTAGACGGTGTGATCGATTCAGAGGCACATCCATATGATTGGGAGGGCATCATCGGCTCGCCAGTTACGACTGCTTACCGGAATAAGATGGAGTATTCATTTGGCGACGAATATAAGGATGGTCCGCTGGTACTGGGGCTTCATAAGAAGAACAGCATGTACGACATCGTTCCTGTCTGCAACTGCGTGATCGTAAGCGAAGATTATAACAGGATCGTTTCTTATACGATGGAATTCGCAAGGGCGCATGGACTGTCTTATCATAAGAAAATGCAGCATGTAGGACTGCTTCGTCATCTGGTGCTTCGCCAGTCCAAGACAAATGGCGGACTTCTGGTAAATCTTGTAACCAGCACGGACGGATTAGAGAATCTGGATCTGAATGCATATGTAGAAGGGCTTCTGGCACTTCCGCTTGACGGAACGATCGTTGGTATTCTCCATACGGCAAATGATTCTCTGGCGGATGCTGTTGTGCCGGAGAAGGTAACGCTGTTATACGGAAGAGATTATATCGAGGAAGAGGTGCTGGGACTGCATTTCCAGATCTCACCATTCTCATTTTTCCAGACAAATACAAAGAGTGCGGAACGACTGTACAGCAAAGCCCGTGAATATGCCGGAGATACCAAGGACAAGCTGATCTTCGACTTATACAGCGGAACCGGAACGATCGCCCAGATGTTATCACCGGTTGCCTCCAAGGTTATCGGCGTAGAGATTGTAGAAGAAGCGGTTGAAGCCGCAAGAGAAAATGCAAAGAGCAACGGACTTGATAACTGCGAATTCATCGCAGGCGATGTCTTAAAGGTCATCGACACCATCGAGGAAAAACCGGATCTCATCATCCTCGATCCACCGAGAGATGGCATCAATCCAAAGGCGCTCCTTAAGATCATCAACTACGGTGTAGATGAGATCGTCTATATCAGCTGCAAGCCAACCTCCCTCGCAAGAGATCTTGTGACTTTGCAGGAGCATGGATATTATGTGAAAAAGGCATGTGCGGTGGATCAGTTTGTGAATACGGGGCATGTTGAGACGGTCTGTTTGCTGTCAAGAAAAGATAAATAAAGGCTGAAAAGCGGTGTATTTCCGGGCTTTTTGCGAGGTTAGTATCATCAGAGAAGCCTTGTTGAAAGCTCGGTTTTCTTGTATGGAAACATATCTACTTTTCAGTATGATTGGAGAAAAATTTAGTGGCCGGAAAATTGCGGTAGGGTTTAGGCTGTGGATTAGATGTCATAGGTTGTGGCACTGGGATTGTTGTCAGAATCGACCGCAGTTTAAGCCACTCGATACTATGAGGCGGACTTGGCAGTGGATTAGATGACAGGAGGTTTTAGGTGGCAAATGGATATTAGAGATATAGAAAAAATAATTGATACGTTTCATGAAAAACATCCGGCGTTTACTGGAACAAAGCAACAGATGGCATATGATTTACTTGCGACATTTGAAGATTTATGTTCTTTAGCGATAATTGGAAGTATGTTAAATCCATTTTCTTTGAAAAAAATAACGGATTATATGGATGCATTAAATCAAGCCTTAAACTGGGTGCATAATAGCTCTCTTAGTTCTTCGGAAGTTCCTATTAATTCGAGAATTGAAGAGAGCAGGTATGAGAATTGTGCTTCACTTATAAATGATTATGCATTGCCATATTCAGTTATATGCAGTGGATATATTTCGTACTCAAGAAAACGATTAACAGCTAGTGTAGAAGAAAATAATGTTACGTTTGATTTTCCAGAAAACGGAAATAAGTCCGCATGGAATGACATTTTGAGAGAAACAAGTCAAATGGGGGTTAAAGGATTTATGGAAGTTGTGAATCCTATAAAAATATCGTCAGCCTACGAAAAATTAAAAGAGCGTATTTCGATACAGGATGAAGAGTTATGCTATGAACTGACAAGAGAGGTAATTGATGCTTTTTCTGAGATTGCTTCAAAGCAATGGGAGGTTACAAAAACACTTCCATCTTCATGGAAATTTGACTTGTTTTCGTTAGAAGAATACAGGAAGGTTTGGATTGCATTAGCAACCTTATCATACATACACCTTTTTAGCAGTTTGACAATACAGGATGCCCTGATTAGACTAAAAAATAGTACGATAATACAACCGATGGATAATATTATAAGTTATGTTGAATCCATGACGAGTATAGATAAAAATGTGATCAAAAATATACTTAAGTATATTACGTTTGAACCTGAAAAAAAGAATGTCAACATTATGTATCAGCCGATAGTAGTTATGCCCGGAAATATTATGGTTATAGCGCCAATATTATTTGTAGGTTCCAGGCCAGAGAGAAATTTATTATCTGTAGTCAGCTCTAAGACGGATTTTGAACATTCCAAGGAAGTTAACGATTTAGAGAACTTAATGGTGGAAGAAATTGAAGAGATATTGAAAAATCATTCAAATCTCGTGATCGTAAAGCATAAAAATTTAGAAGGACGATTGCCGGATATAGATTTAGGTGTTTATGAGCCTAATTCTAATGCAGTATTACTATGTGAATTAAAATGGTTTATGGCTGCAGATTCTTCTAAAGAAGTATATGCAAGAGAAGATGATATTACTCATGGCTGCGAACAGTCATCACAAATTATGGCATATGCTATGAAGGATAAAAAAACATTTATGAAAAATGTGTTTCAAGTTGATGATTGTGATGATGTAGATTTATTTTGCTGCGTTGTTGCGAGACATAATATTAGAACACAGAATAAGTATGTTCCGGTAATCGATTTAAAGAAATTAAAGGAATTATTTGGCAGCAAATCACCAGCTTCGGTATTTCATATTATTCGAAATCATGAGTACGAAGAAAGTCTTCCTGAAGATACATCAATAACATACCAGACTATAACGTATGGCGGATTCACTTTCAATATTCCAGCAATTTGCTTTGGTTCAATGCCAGAATGAAAAAAAGCTCCCCATCACCGGAATTTATCCAGTGGTGAGGAGCCTTTGCACGTTTATAGACTTATGCATCCACATCGATACTAACACCGGATTTCAATTCTACGGTGATATGGTCATTCCAGATGGTGATCTGTTTGATCCAGCGCCGCACCAGCGATTCGTCAAATTCGGTGAGGTGAGTAGTCTGCTGTGCGATATAATCCTGTAGGTCGTTGATTCGCTTTATCTGCTCGTCTCTTGCGGCAGTATCGACGGTGGTTTGCTGGCGGAGTTCTCGAAGCCTGAATATTTCATCGGCAATTTCGTCATAGGCTTCTTTGCTCTGGGCTTTTTGGATAAGCTCTTGCTGCAGGGCTATCAGCTTCTCGTCGATATGTTCAACGGGGGTTGCTTGCGAAGCTCGGATGACCGAGGCAATGTTAAGCTGTAGCTGTGCCTGATAGCTACTTTTGTCTCCAAGCATCTGATTGATTGCCTTGACGACAGCATCCTGAAGGACCAGCTCGTTAATAGTTCTCGCATGGCACTCCAGTCCGGTGGATTCAAGCCTGCTGATGCAGCGCCAGACAATAGATTTAACTCCACGATTGTTCCAGTGGAGCCTTCGGAACATTTCACCGCATTCACCGCAGATGACGATTTGGGAGAAGCAGTGATTGCAGCTATAGCTTCGTTTCTTGCCATTGGCACTGGTTTTGACTACTCTCCTGCGGACCAGTTCTTCTTGAACCTGTAAGTAGATGTCCTTCGGAATAATGGCTTCGTGGTTGCCTTCTACATAGTATTGAGGCACAAGACCGTTGTTCTTGACTCTGGTTTTGTTCAGAAAGTCTGTGGTGTAGGTTTTCTGGAGCAGGGCATCGCCGATGTATTTCTCGTTTCGCAGGATCTTGTTGATGGTGCTTGTGTGCCATCTTTTTCCTCCTGCACCGGTAAGGATACCGTCACGCTCCAGTCCGGCGGCAATCTTATCCATGCTAAGCCCTTCTAAATATTCTCGATAAATACGCTTTACGATTTCTGCTTGTTCTGGATCGATGATGAGGTTGCCTTCCGCATCCTTCGTGTATCCAAGAAAACGATTGTGGTTGATTTGTACCTTGCCTTGTTGGTAGCGGTATTGCAATCCCAACTTCACGTTCTGGCTTAAGGATTGCGATTCTTGCTGGGCCAGAGAAGCCATGATGGTGATAAGAACTTCGCCCTTAGCATCCATCGTGTTGATGGACTCTTTTTCAAACAGAACAGGAATGTTCATGTCTTTGAGTTGTCGGATGTATTTCAGGCAATCCAGTGTATTTCTGGCAAATCGGCTGATGGATTTGGTAATAATCATATCGATGGTACCAGCCTTACAGTCATCAATCATGTGATTAAATTCTTCACGTTTTTTGGTGTTCGTGCCGGAGATACCGTCATCGGCATAAATACCGGCAAATTCCCAATCAGGATTTTTTTGAATATATTCTGTATAGTGTTCTACCTGAGCTTCGTAGCTGGTAGCCTGCTCATCGCTGTCGGTACTGACATGACAGTACGCTGCGACTCGGAGTTTTGGCTTTTCTTCTTCCTGCTTGCGAGCGTTGTTTCCAACTTGTCGTCTTGCAGGAATTAACATTACATTTCCCATTATTGACTCTCGCTTTCTATGAGACTGTACAGATATTCTGCCTGTTTCATAGGATTGTCATGCAAGGCAGAAACCTCACCCATATGGAAATGTGTAGGTATCTGTAGTTTCCTCATCTGTGTTTGCTTATTATTTCGTCCGAGTTTTGTGGCTCGGCGTTTACGTTCTTCTTGTGCTTTCTGGTAGGTCTCCTTATCGATGATGGCAGGGTAGAAACTGTCGCCAAGATAATGGACAGTTCCCATCAATCGCTTTGCTGTTCCATGATAGGTTGGTATCCCAGCTTCAGCAGCTGCCTTTGATAATGACATGCCACTCAGATAATTTTTATAAAGCTGTCGGAGTTTTGCGGCAGCAGGTTCGTCTATGATTGCGATGCCATTTTCAATCCGATAGCCAAAGGGTGTATGGCCCATCTAATCACCAATCCTTTCTGTGAATGTTAGACCACATTTCATTACAAACTTGATTTCGTTTCTACCGGTAATTTCAACATGATCTGCGTAACTTTCAAAAAGCTCCTCGCTGTAGGTGGTAAGCATATCGGCATGAGATACAAAGTGGAGCAATAGATTTGTCTCCGTAACTTTTGCCGAGTCACCAGTCATGCAGATAGTGATTGCTTCGATATCTGAACGATAAGTCTCTGCCTGTAGGAGGAGTGCATTTGTTTCCTGATTATATAAAATCTGGTCAATGTAGCCCTGCGCCATCAGCTTTGTTAAGGTTTCTCGCTGTTCACTGTTCTGGTCGAGAAGTAGCTCCAAATGCTGAATTCGCTGGAGTGCTTCGTCACCAGAGAAATTCTCAAGTGCTTTCAGATATGGAACAAGTACTAAGCGATGCCCATAGATAAGCTTATTCAGCATCGTTACAAATGCAGCTTTTATATCATTGTCTCTTACATACTTCATACGGCAGGTGGACTTATCCTTCAAATGGGTGTTGCAGGCCCATGCGACATACTTGTAAGTAGTGCAGGTATGAATCCTTCGCTTAAAGGTGTCACCACATTCTCCGCAGATTATCTTTCCTGAAAAAGCATATCGCTTTTGGTATTTGTCACTGCCTTTTTTGACACCTTTCTCAAGGGCACGCTGTGATACAAGCGCATTTGCTGCCTCAAAGTCTGCGTGGCTGATAATTGCTTCATGATGATCCGATGCCATGTACTGATCAACTTCACCATAATTTGTGTGGCGATTGAAGTTTTCATCCGTGTATGTTTTTTGAAAGATGACATCACCTGTATATTTTTCATTAGCGAGAATGCCTCGAATAGTGCTTGAAGTCCAGTTGGTATTTTTCTTGGATGGAATCTTTTCTGCATTTAGTTCATCTGCAATTGCATTGGTACTTTTTCCGGAAAGAATATCCGCAAATATTCTTTTCACAACCGCTGCTTGCGCTGGATTAATGATCATATTCGCACCATCCCAATCATAGCCGTAAGGAGTATAGCTGAGCTTAAAGGTTCCGTTCTGGAAGCGGCGCTTAATGGACCACTTGGAATTTTCTGAAATAGAAGCGGATTCGCCTTCAGCCATACTACTGAGAATGGCAAGGAAAAGCTCGCTCTCCATTGAACCGGTGTTTATATTTTCTTTCTCAAAGAAAATAGGGATGTTCAAGCTCTGAAGCTTGCGGACCAGAGCTAAGCAGTCGGTTGTATTTCGAGAAAAACGACTGATGGATTTTGTGATAACAAAGTCAATTTTCCTTGCTTCACAATCTGTAATCAGGCGGAGTAGCTCCGGACGTTTTTCTGCTTTGGTTCCAGTGATACCTTCATCAAAATAGAGACCGGCGAACTTCCAATCCTCACGAGAATTGATGTATCGCTCATAATGAATTTTTTGTGTTTCTAGACTTTCCAGCTGAGCGTCACTTCCTGTCGAAACACGGCAATAGGCAGCAACTCGGAGCTCCTTCTTTATGGTGCTATTATTCTGTACACCATCAATTTTGGTTATCTTTTTCACGGTAGTTCACCTCCCTTCGTTAGTGTCACATATTAGCTCTGAATCCCTTATATATCAAGGAATTTTGGGCATAATCTCAACCCAAAACGGGGAGAATGTTTTACGGTTTATCTCAGTTAATTTGTTGAATTCTGACAAGGAAATAAGTCCAAGCTCCAGCATATTTTTAGCGATCTTCTGCGCCTGAAAGAAGTTATAATCTTGTTCGATATCGGTCTGCTGGATCGGCTTTGGAGTAGCAGAAGCCGGAATTGATGTTGAGATGTTTTCTTGCATAGTTGCCTCCAATCTGAGGGAATTCCTCACTAATAAATGGAGGCGAGATTGCGGCTTGGCCGAAAAAACAAATAAAAAAAGAGGGCCTGCCGGAGAAAACTCCAACAGACCCTGTAAAAAGATGTATTTTATAACTTCTTTGTGAAATCCAGAGAAATCCATCCGGCGCCAGATTTGAGCTTTCCCCAGAGGGTGGCACCTTCACCTTTGGCCTCCTGGACGATTGTAAAAATACCCTTGCCAGTGAACTGACCGGTTTTATCATAGTTGGTACCTGGACCCTTGCGAATATTCAAATTGGCAATGCCTATCTGAACCTTATAGAGAGTATTTGCAGCAGGCGTTTGTGTAGGCTTTGCGGCAGCAGGATAGACAATATTGCCAGAAGCATCAAATACCTTGTAACCGGCATTTGTATCCGCTTTCTTCTTAGCGTTATCCAGTATCTTGTAGGCACCAATCTGACTTTTGGCATCAGACCAAGATTTGCGAACACGGTACATCTGAGGTACGGTTTTTTTATCGTCGGAAGAAGTGGATCCGGAGAGTTCTGTAGTAACCTTTGTGGTCAATTCACCGAGTCTGGAATAGAGCCAGTTACCCGGACAGGACTTGTTCGCAAACCATCTGTGGACCGTCAGCACCATTTCATCAGACTTTGGTGTATAATTTAAGCTCTTATCCTTAGAGCCAAGCCATAAAAGCTTCTTTTTACCGTTACGTTTACAAATATCAATACAGAGTTTCACCAGAGAATTATAGACCGAATTGTTCATCGCATACGGCTCAGACATATCACTGGCACATTCAATTGTGACAGCACGCTGATCATTGGCATTGGAAGAAGAACACCAACTGCGGTTCTTTTCCTCTACGCAAAGAGAGATGCGACCGTCCTTGCCAATGCCGTAATTGCAGCTTGCTTGTCTAGACGGACTTGTAAAGCATCCACAGATGTTCTCACAAGAGAGCTGACCGACTACACAGTGCGGTGTGATACGATCAATGCTGTGAGTACGCTGACCGGAATGATTCGGACTGAGTTTTGTATAAGATACTAGTTTGCTATTTGTATATGCCATGTTAGTTTTCCTCCTTTGTGCTTCTGTCGTGAAGCTGTTCTAATACAACTTTGATTTTTTCAGGGACCGGAAGGCCGAGATGTGCGGCATTTTCAAGCAAGCTGACGCCCTCATTGGAAATGTAGAAAAAGATGACTGCAGTACGAAGCACACTGCCAGAGCCGATGATATGAATATCGAGGATATTGGCAATGCCAACGAGTAGGAAAATCAAAACCTTTCTACAGATGCCTTTGAAGCCTACTTCACTAGACAGAGTATGATTGTTAATGGCGCACATAACACCGGTGATGTAATCAATGACTACAAAAACAATAAGTGCATAGAGAAGGCCATCACAGCCTCCGAGGAAATAACCCAGCCAGCCGCCGATGCCTGCAAAAATAAGTTGAATTGTGTTCCAGAATTCTTTCATTGATAAGTACCTCCATTTCTGAAATTAGATATAAGAAAAGCAGCTACTATCTGATAGCTGCGAATATAAATTAAGCAGTCCTTTTCCACATGTAGCATGTGATATAGGGCTGCAGGTTGTTGTGGGCACTGCCGGAACCAGCTGCGGCAGTAGAACCAGAAATTGTATGTGAATGTGAGCCAGCGCTTGTGGTTGTTTTGTTGCTGACAGCTGAGTAGCCGGAAGTGGCATCGATTAAGACACGATTGCCACCACTGGTACCCCATGAGGTTTTCTGGTTCTTCAGGTCGTGGGTGTGTCCACCAGCACTTGCTGTTGCCAGCGTACCTTTTGCATGAGTATGAGAGGGTATTTGAGCTGTGGTTAATGTGACAGTAGAAGTACCACCGGTTTTTTCTACTGTGGCGAAGTTGGTATCATTGGTATTGACACCGACCGGGACTCGACCTGTTCCCCAAGCAACCCAAGTGCCTCCAAAATAAGCAGATGGATTCGTGTTCTTGACGCTCATGTAAATGCTTCCTACTGGATAGATAGCACCGATTACCTGTTTGACGTATTCACTCAATAGCTTGCCGTAGACCTTTACATCCCATTTCTCAGATACTTCAAAGCAGTTATCTGTTTCGGATACCTTACCAATCGCCACGCCTTTACCACCACTTTTGAAGTCCATGACAACAGATGCCGTAGATACGATGTCCGTGATGCTGATAGTCGTGAAAGCATCCGTTAATTCGTATTTGACTTCATAGGATGTTTCGGTGGAAATCTTACCGCTACCAAAGGTAAATGCTGTATCGGAATTGAAGCTGGCAGAAGCGTTGGCCCATGTGCTTGTCCCGGCTACTCGGTAGTAAGTGGAGCGAGTAACTGTATTCTTGGAGCTACAGGATGCAAAGCTATAGGATATCGTTGCCTTGATGTAGGTGCCATCATCAGATATAGTTCCATCGCTGTTGCATCGTTGCGAGTTGTAAGAGCTAAAGGAAGGTACACTGTAGGCGACGACAGTGATTAATACGGTAGCTGCCGCAGAGGTTCTTCCTCTGGAATCCGTCACTGTGGCAGTAAAAGTAATCGTGCCAGAGCTATTTAAAAATCCGGTTGTGAGAGTAGAAGAGGTACCGGAGTATCCACCACCGCTGATGCTGTAGGATTTTATGGTAGAACCATAGCTTCCGGCAGCACCATTGATTGTGAGAGTAGCCTTCGATTTCGATTGCACGTAGATGCCCCATGTGCTGGGGACATCACCGTCGACACGGCTTGCTGTCAAGCTGGAGATGGTAGGCTTGACTGAAGCAGGAACTGTTAGAGTCAGCGTGCAGGTTTTCGTACCAATCTTGGTGGAACCATTATATGTGTCACATGTAATGGTGCAGGTGCCACTGGTAGTGCTTGGTATCTGATTAGCTAGTGTGAGAGCAGGTGTCCATGATACAGAGGTAGAGGTGGTCTTTGTGGCGATGGTCCCCTTAGCACTACCGAAGGTATAGGACAGCGTATGAGTGAATGATGAAGATGCCCTCGAAATAGAAATTGTTGTGGCACTTCCCATATTCACTGATGTTGCCGATACCGAAGATGCTCTTGGAATCGTGTTTAGCGTATGTGTTCCGCTCGCTGATACATTAACCGCATAGCTATAGACACCAGCTTCACAGCTTAATTTGAAAGATTTTGTACCATCAGCGTTATGACTGATCTTTAAAGAACCCGATGCTATCACGGTTCCGTTATAGAGCTGAATACGATTGTCGGTTGAGGTGGAGTAGACAGTTGTGCCGTTGATGACAGCCTTAAAGCCACCAGACATGACCCAGCCACTTCCTGAGCCGGAGCCTTTCAACGTCCATGCAATGGTAGATGTATTATTGGCTATATCCTGGCTGGATAGCGACCACGATAAGGTGACAGAACGTCCTTCTTTTGTGCCGGTTGTAATACTTCCGCTGGAAGCCATAATGAATCACTCCTTTACGATGCCGGGCCTCTCCACTTGATAGAGAGGTTACCGTTATTTCTTGGAATAAAGTCAAACCATCCTCTGGTCTCATTACCAAGGGACAGCTTGTTACGAATCTCTGCATTGGTAATAACTAAGCTGTTGTTGGAGATGTAGGCGATTTTCTGACCATTTTCTTTGAAGGCCAGTTCATTGTTTGAGAGCTCAGCAGTGAAAGCATTTCCTACTTTACCAAGCTCAATAAGAGCTCCTTTAAAGCGTATATATTCTTCAAGGAGCTCCTGATTAGTTGCGATATTGTCCTTCAGTTCGTCTGTGACTGCAGAGAAATCCATGCGGATCTCACTACTGTTTTGCGTAATCGTAGATTGAAAATCCTGCTGGATCGTTGCCATTTCTGAGCGTGAGATGTATTCTTCTCGCACGGTTAGACTGATTTCTTCTGAAGTTCTAGAGATCTCTGAGTAACACTCGCGTACGCTTTCCTGTAACGCTGTAATATCATCAATTACTGTGTCAGTTGCTTCCTTCGCATCTTTGGCTGTAGCTTCTGCGGCATCCGCCTTTGCTGTCGCACTTTGTATTTCTGCGGTTTTTCCAATCAAGTCATCGGTGAGTTCAGTGATATTTGCATTCTGCTTTGCAGATATGCCAGTTAATTTGATACCAGTGGCGCCAATCGTTATGGTGTTTCCAGATGGATTTAAGTAATCTACAGTTTTGCTCATGCAGGCATAGCGTCCATCAATGCCATGAGGCGAAGATAAGCAGTTCACAAACTGTCTGGCGTGAATGCTTCCGATATTTGCTTCTGTGTCTGATTCATCCACAATGGTCAGTTCCATACTGGTGATACCGGCAATAAGCTCTGCAAGACGAGCCTTTGCTTTACGGAGAAGGTTGCCCGGAAGCGTGACGTCATCCCAGATCTCTGTGGTCCAGATCCAACCGATTTCTTTTACAGCAACATCGTCATAGATATAATTTAGTCCGTCGTTTACGGAAGTGATATCAACACGCTCATCGGCTTCAACTTCGTTTCCTTCTTCATCGGTTGTCTTTTTCTTTGCTCCAAGTGGGATAAGAGCTGTGATGCGCTCAGTATGGTCGCGAGATATTTTGACATCCAGCAGATTCTTTCCGTATTCTACAGATTGAATGGAGCGTTCATTAAATTCAGCAAGATAATCCAAAACTTTCCCGGTATCCGTATAACGGACCATTAAATAACCACCATGTGTATTGATCAGCTTGCTTTTGATGGCATCCAGCGTGCAGGAATACTCGGAATTGCTATAACTGATATAGTCATTGTTATCCGTGACTGTAATATTTCCCAGTTTAAAACGTTTCTTTTCTTCGACTGCCTTATTGTGGACAGATAGAAAATATTCCAACAGACCTTTGAGTGTTCCTTTATAGGAGAAAGGCGGTTGCTGGCTATCCTTGAGATATGCCAGAGCTGATTCGCAGGTCCAAGTGTGTGTATTGTAAAAATCACTGCCATCGTTTAAGGCACGTCCTTCAAAGATCGTTGCATTGCCTTTTTTACAAACAATAGTGGAAGCCATCGGGTGGATGGAATCCAAATATGGATGATTAAAGGGCGCAGATAGCGTCAGGCTATCGATGTTTTCGGCATCCTCAGACAGCTTTGCTTCTGTAATAGCAAGCTGGGATAACTGTGGATGATAGAATAGTTGATTGTCTACGAAAATACGAAAGATACTCATAAGCGGCCCTCCCTAAATCGAAAGGTAGTGGTGCCGGTTCCTTGGATTGTGACTGTATTTCTTCCAGCTTGTAATTCAAATTCTGGAAGAGTCCAAGCACCGGCGCTAAGTGATTTCCTGAAAGAATCACTGCCGATTGTCCAACTGAGAGATGTTTCGGCGGTGGTCGTGATGGCAGGAACCACAGGCATAAAGTCATTTTCGATAATGAGCGTACTGGAACCAGTCAGATTAACGATTGTCTCTTCATTGTGATAACGATAGGAATCTGCATCTTCGCAGGAAATTACGAGTTGGCCTTTACCTGAGAGTGGATCATATTCGGATGAAATCTCTAAAGTACCAATAGCATATAACTCTGGTTCCTCGCTAGTCGATACCTGTACTAATTGGCCCACATATCGGTTTGCTATCTCAGATATCATTTGGTCATATTTTGCTCTGGTTCCCAGCATAGAAAACGTTAAAGAAAAGCTCCGAGGCTGATAGGATACACGCCCCAGAGCTTCTGTATAACGAATGGGAGAATTTCTTCCCGGTACCACAATCGTATTGGTTTGTGACTGTGGTACTGGAAAAGAGATGGTTTCTCGGAGCCAGCCCATAGAAGCGACTGATGTTCCGTTTAATTTAATATCAGGTGTCATAGACTGAGCCTCCTTTGTAACTTTTGTGCTTTGCCTAGCTCACCGTCGATTGCCGGGAGCAGATGTCCTACGAGAGTCCCGTCCTCAAGGTAGATGCCTTTACTGGAATTATCCGCAATGACTGCCAGATATTTTTCCATTGCGCTGGTATTGAGATGACTGGAAATCATCGTTTCCAGCTGCTTATAGAAACCTGCAAGAGGAAGAATAGCCTCTGCACCAGCTTCACCGCCAGCCATCAAGGAAGATCCATTCATTCCAAAGATGGTAGGACTGGTCATGATACCACCTTCCTTGTACCAATCGATAGAAAGATGTGGTACAGAAGGGGGAGCGATGGATAGTTTACCAGTCACCTTGAAATGCGGTAGCTTGATGTGCGGAAGAGAAATCTTCATGCCGGAGAAAAATCCCTTGATGGCATCAACCACACTTTTAACCTTGTTCTTTGCAGCTTCAATAGGAGTGGTGATGGCAGTCTTTATTCCGTTCCACACGGAAGTGGCGGTCGATTTGATTCCGTTAAAGATGCTGGAAACTGTGCTCTTTACAGAATTAAATACAGAAGTGACCGTCGATTTAATGGCGTTGACCGGAGTCGTGACTGCTGTTTTGATTGCGTTCCATACGGTGGTCGCCGTGCTCTTTATCGCATTGAATACCGTCGTTACTACAGATTTGATAGCATTGACGACGGTGGTAACTACAGTTTTTATCGCATTCCATATGGTCGTGAATATCGTTTTGATGGTATTCATCACAGTGCTGATAACTGATGCTACCGCATGGATGACAGAGGACACCTTGGATTTGATTGCATCCCAGACTGAGATAATAATTTCTTTACAGTTCTCCCAAATAAAACGAAATGGAAGTATGATAATATCGAAGGCAGCACTTAAAATGGAACCTATCGCCATGATGCCGACGGTTACGACATTTTTCAGTGTCTCCCAGATGGTGGTAAAGAACGTAGCAATACCGTTCCAGATTCCTTCAAAGAAGGTCTTGATATTTGTCCAGACCTCATTCCAGCTAGTGCCAAACCAGCCAAGGATTACATCTGCGACACCTTTGATAACATTGAGGATGTTTGAAAAGAAGCTACTGATTCCATTCCAGATAGAAGAAAATATTTCTTTTATGCCATTCCATGCCTGCGACCAGTTTCCAGTAAAGATGCCGATGAAAACATCCAGAATGCCGGTGATTACTCCGGTTACTGTGGAGAGAATATTTGCAATATTGTTAAACACTCCTTCAAAGACTGGAGCAAGGACCTGACAAAAACCGTTCCATACTGCCTTTAGAACATCTACAATATCAGTGAATTGAAATCCCAGAGCATTCAGCCTGTCAACAATACCCTGACAGAAGCCAGAGATAGTATCTTTAATACGATTCCAAGTCCCGATAATTGCATCCCGGAAGCCTTCATTCGTTTTCCAAAGGTGAACAAAAGCAGCTGCTAAAACGACAATTACAGCAACAACAGCCAACACGGGCGCAGAGATGCCACCAAGTGCAGCACCAAGTTTTCCAAGAACGCCGGTTCCACCTTGAACAGTAACTTTCAGCTTGCTGACACCATTTGCCAGCTTTACAAAGCCCTGCATAGCCACACCAATTTTTGATATGGCCGTTCCTATGATGATAAGCAGTGGACCGATTGAGGCGACCAAAAGAGCAATGGTAACAATGGTTCTCTTGGTGCCTTCATCCATTCCGTTAAGTTTATCCACGAAACCTTGCAATTTCGATACGATGGAGCGGATAGCAGGCATCAGGATATCACCAAAAGAAATGGCAAGCTCCTGAAGCTGTGACTTTAAGATAGTAAGCTGACCGGCAAGATTATCCTGCATAGTCATAGCCATTTTTTCAGCTGATCCATCACAGTTATCAATTGCAGAGGATAGCTTCTCAATATCGCCTTCGCCAGCATTCATCAGAGCGAGAAAGCCGGACATGGCATTTTTGCCGACGAGTGATTCAGCGGCTTGGGCTTTCTCGGATTCTGTTAAGTTACCGAAAGCAGAATGACAGTCTGCCAAAATATCGGAAAGATCACGCATGGAGCCATCCGCATTGGTGGTAGCAATAGTGACATCTCCGATAGCCTTACCACTGATTTTTACATCACCAGCAAGGTTGTTCATGATGGTACGAAGAGCAGTACCCGCCTGAGATGACTTGATACCGGCATTGGCCATAAGACCAATCGCTTCTGCAGTATCTTCAGCGGAAAAACCAAGTGCACCGGCAATAGGAGCACAGTATTTGAAGGTTTCCCCCATCATGGATACATTCGTATTGGCATTGGAAGATGCAGCTGCAAGGATATCTGCAAAATGACCGGAGTCTTTAGCGGAAAGTCCGAAAGCGGTAAGGGCATCGGTCACGATATCAGAGGTGGTTGCTAGGTCCTCACCAGAGGCAGCAGCCAAGTTCATAATGCCTTCGATACCAGATAACATATCTTCTGTTTTCCAGCCAGCCATCGCCATGTAGTTCATAGCTTCTGCGGCTTCGGTTGCAGAAAATTTAGTCTTAGCGCCCATCTCACGAGCTTTATTTCTGAGGGCATCGAAGTCCTTACCGGTAGCACCAGAAACAGCAGCCACCTGACTCATTGCAGAGTCAAAGTCAGCTGCTGTTTTTACTGCGGCGACACCAACACCGCCTATTACAGTGGTTACGCCCATCATCTTTTTACCGGCGTCAGCGATGGAATTGCCAACGGCTTCCATCTTTTGACCAGCCACATCTATTTTAGAAAGTGCAGTGTTTGTAGTGGCAGCTTCCTGTTGCAGGCGTCGTAATTCTTCCTCAGTCTCTACGATTTCACGCTGGAGAGCGTCGTATTTGTCCTGACCGAGTTCGCCATTTTCCAGCTGTTGTTTGGCCTGCTCCTGTGCTACCTTGAGTGAATCCAGCTTTTCCTTTGTGGCTGCGATGGCATCTTTTAAGAGTCTTTGCTTTTGAGAGAGTAGTTCCGTATTGGAAGGGTCAAGCTTCAGGAGGCGGTTGACGTCCTTCAAGGCAGACTGGGTAGTGCGGATTGAAGTATTGACCGACTTTAAGGCTTTATCTAGGCCGGTCGTATCACCGCCAATTTCAACGGTGATACCTTTGATTCGGTTTGCCAAGTGTACGTCACCTCCTTAGAATTTATCGAAGTCCTCCTGCGTTGCGATTTGCTGGTATTTCACATCGTCATTCGCCTTTTCCGTCCAGATGTCCATCACCATTCCAATGGTCAGAAGATCAAGATCTCGAATAGAGATGCCGATTTCTATGCAACGCAGGATAAACAACGGTGTGGTCATTTCCCGGCTACTGCGATGAAGTTTTTTTTAGATTCGATTTCTGTTTGGAGGTTCATGCCCCAAAGTTCGAGGATTTCAGGAAGTACCTCATAGATGGAGAACATCTCGAATTCATCCAGCCATTCCTCAATGGTTGCCGGAATACTATGGTCTGCATGGTAGGCCATGATATAGGCTACATTTTCAAAAATCTCCAAGTCCTCGATCTCAAAGGATGAACCATCATCAGAGTTACCCTTATAGGATGATTCAAGGCGTGAGAGGTCTTTGAAGATATCACGCTTGAATTTTGCACGGTAGAGTCTGGGAATAGTAGCGGAGGAACGGAATTTGACCTGCTTATCACCGATAGCGATTGTTTTTTCTAACATGTATTACGTCCTCCTTATCCTTCTGTCTTAGGTACAGGCACATAGACCTGCTGATACCAGTTCTTGTAGGTTTCTGCGTCAGTCTCATCACCGGTACGGCTCTTTACAAGGCCATCTTCTCTAGGGTCAGCAGTAAGCGTGAGCTTTTCTTTACCTGGCTCGATGGTATCCTCTTTGGTCTCAGATTCAATGGACGGACGAGAGGAAGTGCAGTTGTATAGCACATGACGAATGCTTCTGACATCGCCATCAAACTCGAAGAGCAATGCGAACTTTTCAAGTTCAGTGATGCTTGCGTTTTCAATGAGCACACCATTTGTGTCCAGTTCTTCCTTTAGAATTTCTGTACGGAACCATTCTGGAATGAGTGCAATTTCCAAATCACCGCTGTAACCGTTGTTTGCAGTGGAACGGAAATATACAATACCGTCGGCATAGAACGGAGAACTGTCACCCTCCGCATCTAAGCTGATGCTGACTGCTCCGGGGATAGCTTTCGGTTTGGCGTAGGTAAAGGCACCATCCTCGCCACGAGTCAGCTTGGCGGCATGAACATTTTTCAGGTTATATTTGACTTTATTACCCATGTTGATTAAACCTCCATTTCAAATGTATAGAGGACTTCATAGAGCTTCTCGCTCTCAATCCAGACCTCTGTTTTGTTATAAAAAATGCCGTGCTCATCAAGCACAGCTTCTAGTGTTGCTTCCAATGCCGGGTCCTTACTATCACAGTAGAGTTCAATATGGACCTCATTGATTTTGTAATAGACGCGGCCATCTGCGGAGAAGTTGTCGCTTCCCGGAAGCAGGTAGCAGATAAATGGTGGATTTGGTGATTCTCCCTCAGCAAAGTGGTCATAGGCAAAGGGAAGAGCCATCTCCGATAGGATTTTCAGTAATCTATCCATTTTTCAGGCACCTCTCAATCTCAGATTCCAGTTCTTTGATACCAACTTCTTCTGCAGGAGCGATATGAGAACGACCGGCCACACGACCACCGCCACGTTTGGCATGACCAAATTCAAGAAGGTGAGCTAGCTGATAGCGATTTCTGGAATACACAGTGACCTCTAGCGATTGGGAAGTTTCCTTGGTGTTCTTCACAGACCAACTCTTGCTGTAGGCTCCGGTATCTTTGGGAGAAGTACTTTGAATTTGCTTTTTAACTGTATTACCTGCTTTTTTGACAGCGGCTTTCATATCTACTGTTGCGAGGTCCGCATATTCTGTCAATTCCTTCATTACGGCATCGGCAAGACTGTCAACTTTTACTTTCTGGGCCATGTCATCGCCTCACTTTCTGGCAGGAGAGCTTGATACATTTTCGTTTAAAATTCATATGGTCTACTGCCAAAATATCATATAGTTCATTTCCAAACTGTATCCGATATCCAGTAGAGGTGAGAATAGCCACTTTCTTGCAGTAACGGATTGTGAAATCAACCTTTGAATCGTCTACCACAAGACCGGCATCGGTGGATTCCTTCCCAGCTTCTGCACTAACGGTGGCATAGCAGGTGTAGTAATCTTTCCAAACGTTCCTTCGATTTCCGATTGCATCAGAGATGACTTCATTCTTCTGAATATAAATGCGGACATTGAGTAGCTCAATATTCATCAGAAGGCCTCCTTTCTGGAACCGAAGAGAAGAGAGCGTAAAGTCAGTGTCAGAGCATGATGGTCTGCTTCTTCACGGTGCTCGTAAAAATAGGCGACAGCGTAATAGATAGCAGGCTTTGCATTTTCACTTTCTTCAAAGGCATCCTGATCCTGTCTTGTGATATCCATGCAGAGGCGTGTAGCCGATGTGATGAGTGTTTCAATGAGGGAATCGTCATCGTCAAAATCCACTCGTAGATACTGTTTCATTTCTTCTAAAGTGATAATCATCGTTATCGCCTCCAATCTTGAAAAGGTGGCAGCGACATCGAAAGAGGACGACGCTACCTTTCATGCTTAGCCCTTAGAAGAACCATTGAGTTTCAAAATCTGTACTGCTTCCGGAAGAATCAGCTTGCCATCGACACGTTCCTTTGCCACATAGCCAATCATACCGTTGCCTGCAAAGAGCTCAGTGAGCTGCTTGAAGGAGCGAGTACCACGATCGCCGATGTTGTAGTAACTATAATCACCAAATGCGATGGCGTTCTCCGGTGCATATGCAGAGGTGTGAACGGCATAGCCAAGGACCTTATCCGGTTCACCGGCCTGATAAGATGGCTGCCAGATGTAGGCACCATTGTTATCCTTCAGTTTGCGAAGCTGAGCCAGTGTTTTATCATTCATGATGAAACTTGCATTCTTACGATACGGACGCTTAAGAGCATATACCAGATCAAGCATATCATCAGATTTGATCGCAGCAGAAAGTGTACCGGCTACCGTACCACCACCAGTTGCAGCAAAAAGTCCTGTCGGTTTACCGGAACCGTCTCCATTGAGGAATGCATCCTCTTCGGCATTTGCTAAAGCCTTACCAAACTGATCGATGATGTAATTATCAAGACCGAAGGCATTATCATAGAGAAGTTCCTCAGTTACCTTGATAGCTACATGGAGCTTGTGTGCATCCAAAAGGATCTGACTGAAGGTTGCATCAGAAAACTGAAGAGCACCGCCTTCTTCAATCCATGCAGCTGCGGGTTTCGTAGCAGCGATGTTGATCTTATGCTCACCGGACGTTGTGATGGTGTGTCCAAGACTTCTCATGATATTTTCTTCGGTAAGAACATCAATCAGACGACTGTCATATTCCTCCGGAACAAGGTAGCCACCGTCTGCATCAACACCTTCCTGTAAAATATTAGATACCTGACGGAAATTGGTGCGGAGTGCCTGAAGCATACCATTTTTGTATTCATCGGAAGCACGACCGATCTTTGCAGGCTTTTCAGTAGCAGTAACAGGTTTTGAAGTGAGAGGTTTGTTTACCGGCTTGCTAAGCTCAGCATCCAATGCTTCCTGCCTCTCCAGACGAGCGATTTCCTTGCCGAGATCTGCGATTTCCTGTTCCATTCTGGAATAAGTCGCATCGTCCTCTGCAGTGAGAGTACCTTTTTCGGTACGATGAGAATCAAGAAATGCTTTTGCAGCATTCCATGCAGTATTGCGCTTTTCACGCAGTTCTAAAATAGTCATAATTGAATACCTCCATTAAATGTGTTGTTTGATTAGGTCAAGACGCTCCATGAGAGAATCTACGGAGCGTTCTGGTATTTCTGGTTTCTTGATGTGGCATTTGGCAGCCAGTTTATCCATAAGAGAGTTGGTCACAGATGCACGAGAGAAGAGCATAGGGCCAGCGATATTGTTTTCTACAGGTATCTCTGCAGGTCTTGTCAGGATTTCATCGGCAAAACCCATATCGATGGCTGTATGTGCATCCATCCAAGTCTCTGCATCCATGAGATGGGATAGCTTAGCACGGCTCATACCCGTTTTGATTTCGTAGGCATTGATGATGGATTCCTTGACTTCATCTAGCATGGCGATTGCCTTCTGCATCTCAGAGGTATCTCCCATAGCTGCAGTCATTGGGTTATGAATCATTAGCATGGATACTGGAGATACCAGCACCTTTGTGCCAGCCATAGCGATGACAGATGCTGCAGAGGCTGCGATGCCATCAATCTTCACAGTGACATTGCCGGGATATTCCATCATCATGTTGTAAATTTGGGCTGCGGCCACACAGTCGCCTCCCGGAGAGTTAATCCAAATGGTGATGTCTCCGTTTCCAGCAAACAGCTCATCTCGAAAGAGTTTAGGTGTGATATCGTCGTCAAACCAGCTTTCCTCTGCGATGGTGCCGTTTAGAAATAGTGTCCTCTCTAGTGTCTGCTCCTGCGTCTCCTGATTGGTCATCGTCTGATTTTTCCACTTCCAGAACTTCTTCATCGTTCTCGTCCTCCTTTCCGGCAGCTGTAGTTGCTGCGAATATTCCTGCATCCTCCAGCTTGGTCATGTTTCCATTGATGAGATATAAGTCACCACCAAGTTCCGGTGGGATGAGGTCTAGATTTTCAAGTTCACGGATATCATTTGCGGACATCCAGCCATTCTGCCTTGCAGTAGCGTAACCGTTCATACGACTTTGGTAATCACCACGTAAGAGGCCATCAACATTGAACTTTACAAAATAAGCAGCTTTCTCTGATTCAGATAGAAGGGCTCGGTTAATGGATTGCTCCCAACGGACAATCCAGGGCTCCAAGGTGTACTTCACAAATTCGAGAGATTGCTGCTCAATATTAGAAAAGCTTGACTTCTCAAGATCACCGACCATGTGAGGCGGTACTCTAAAGATTCGAGCTATTTCATCAATCTGAAATTTTCTTGTTTCCAGAAACTGTGCTTCATTTGGGGAAATGGAAATAGGCGTGTATTTCATGCCTTCTTCCAAAACAGCTACCTTATGAGAATTGTTCCCAGAGAAGCCTTTTGTCCAGCTTTCTCTGACAGCTTCTGGATTTTTTACGGTACCGGGATATTCCAAAATACCTCCCGGTGTGGCACCGTTTGCAAAGAACTTAGCACCGTATTCTTCTGTGGCGATAGCAAGTCCGATAGCGTTCTTGGCCATAGCGATGGGAGAGTAACCGACCAGGCCATCAAAGCCGAGGCCCGGAACATGGAGCACATCCGACGGTTTCAGGATGACTGTTCCATTTTTCATGGTAGGTGCATCTGAATCCTGCATTTGATATTGATAGTAGAGGTGACCTTTATCGTCACGATCCACACTCATTCGATTAGCCATCAGCGGATAGAGAGCGATGACTTCACCTTTGCCATTTCGTATAATTTGCGCATAAGCATTTCCATAAAGGAGAAGATGCGTCATTAAGGTCTCTCGGAAGACAAAGGATGTCATTTCCGGATTTGGCTCATCGTGAATCAGTCGATACAGAGGATGCTTGATTGCCTTTTCTTTACTACCGGAGTCGGTATACTTATAAACATGGACCGGCAGTCCTGCAATGGACTCCGAAAGAATTCTGACACAGGCGTAGACTGCAGTCATCTGCATGGCACTTCGTTCGTTGACGGCTTTGCCAGAGTTGCTTCCACCAAAGAGAAAACGATAAGCGCTGCCATTGGTACTGTTGGTGGGCTTGTCTCTGGAATGAAATAGCCCCGATAAAAATCCCATAAATATTCCTTTCTGCCTTAAGAGGCGTATAAAATTCAAAGTTTCGTCATAAAATAATTTATGCAAATGCTTGCAATTGCAAGCGAAAGCAAATATAATAAAGAAAAAGGAGGCGATACTATGGCAAATACATCCGCTGTTTATGCAAGAATAGATACGAATCTCAAGGATAATGCTGAGAGCATTCTTTCTCAGCTTGGCATTTCTCCATCCAGTGCAATTCAGATGCTTTATAGCCAGATCGTACTGAAAAAAGGTATGCCGTTTGAATTGAAACTTCCTTCTTCTAAGCCATTAGCTGTTGGTGCAATGACCAGAGAAGAACTTGATGCAGAACTCCAGAAGGGTGTTGATTCCATCAAAGCAGGAAAGGTATATTCTGCAGATGAAGTCGATGCGGCACTTGCAAAGGAGTTTGGCATATGACGGATAGCTACAAGGTCGGCTATTCTGTAGATGCACTTGGTGATCTGCGTGAAATCTATTCGTATATTGCAAATGAACTCCTTGTTCCGGAGACAGCCGCAGCTCAGCTGGGGCGTATACGAAAGGAAGTTCGTTCATTGGATTTCATGCCAGCTCGTTATACGTTAGTTGAATGGGAGCCTTGGCATTCGATGAAAATGCATCAGCTTCCGGTAGACAACTTTATTGTGTATTATCTTGTCGATGATAAAGAGAGGACAGTTACAGTAGCACGAATATTCTATGGTGGTCGAGATATCGAAGGAATTATAAATTCAAATAAATAAACAGAAGTGGAGCTTTTTTGTGTGAAAACAAGAGCTCCATTTTTATATGAATAAAATTCCTCTGTCATCATAGACAGAAGCGCCTGTATTATTTCCACAGCGGATCGCACGGTCAAGTCCCATGATAGTGGCGACGGCTCCGTCGATTTTCTCTGTGGATTTTTCTTTGTCAGCTTTTATATTGCCTGCCGGGTCAGTGCGGATATAGATGTTATCCATCATCCAACGGAGTACCGGATGACCACCGTGGGCCAGCTTTTGTTCCAGTGTTAGTTTCATGAGTTCCTTTGTCGGTGGGGACATATCCTTAAATCCCTGACCGAAAGGAACAACAGTAAAGCCCATGCCTTCGAGGTTTTGAACCATCTGAACAGCTCCCCAGCGGTCAAAGGCAATTTCTCTGATATTGAATCGTTCTCCAAGACGCTCGATGAATTTTTCAATGTAACCGTAGTGGACGACATTTCCCTCGGTAGTTTCCAGAAAGCCTTGTCGTTCCCAGACATCATAAGGGACGTGGTCTCGCCTTACTCGAAGCTCCAGCGTATCTTCTGGTATCCAGAAGTATGGTAAGATGCAGAACTTGTCATCCTCATCCAGCGGAGGAAATACCAGAACGAAGGCTGTAATATCCGTAGTTGAGGAAAGATCCAGACCGCCATAGCAGACACGACCCTCTAAGGATTCTTCATCAACTTTGAAGGAACAGGCATCCCATTTTTCCATTGGCATCCAACGTACTGCCTGTTTGACCCACTGATTGAGTCTTAGCTGTCTAAAGGAATTCTCCTCACCGGGATTCTGTTTTGCAGATTCGCAGGCGGCTTCGACTTTATCGATACCGACTGTGATTCCAAGAGATGGATTGGCTTTCTTCCAGATCTCTGGGTCCGTCCAGTCATCGGTTTCATCAGCGCCATAGATGACCGGATAGAAGGTTGGATCTATTTTTCTTCCCTCCAAGATATCCTTGGCTTTCTGATGTGTTTCATAACAGATGCTGTTGGTATCTGTTCCGGCGGTAGTGATAAGAAAGTAGAGTGGTTGCATTCTGGCATCACCGGAGCCTTTGGTCATAACATCAAAGAGCTTTCGGTTAGGTTGAGTATGTAGCTCATCGAATACGACACCATGAATATTGAAACCATGCTTTGAGTAGGCCTCAGCGGACAATACCTGATAGAAGCTGTTGGTCGGTTGGTAGACGATACGCTTCTGGGAAGCAAGAATTTTTACTCGTCTATTCAGTGCAGGGCACATACGCACCATATCGGCAGCAACATCAAATACGATGGTTGCCTGCTGGCGGTCAGCTGCACAGCCATAAACCTCAGCTCGTTCTTCGCCATCACCGCAGGTAAGGAGTAGGGCGACGGCAGCCGCAAGCTCAGATTTGCCCATTTTTTTAGGGATTTCCACATAGGCAGTATTAAACTGTCGATAGCCATTCGGTTTCAAAGTGCCAAAGATATCTCGTATAATTTGTTCTTGCCAATCGATAAGTTCAAAGGGCTTACCGGCCCATGTGCCTTTGGTGTGGCAGAGACATTCAATAAAATTGACTGCGTAATCCGCCATCTGTTTGCTATAGGTGGAGTCCGCAGCCATGAAGCGTGTCGGTGTGTAGTTTTCAAGCTTACGCAAATGTATGCGCCTCCTTTCGCAGAAATAAAAATAGCCGCTTGGTGGCGACGTCTATAACGAGGAACAGCCCCATTTGGGACCGTCCTGCCTGATATTCTTTTCAGGTGAGTTAATTTAATTCGTTAAGCAGGATACAAAGTGCTAAGTTGGCTTCTTCACAGGTTGGTTCGATGTCCCAGCCTCTGTCATAGTTGGCAATCCATTCACCATCCATCTTCAGGCTGAGCTTTGAAATCCTACCGCCGTTGATGCCATAGTCTTCACTAGGCTCTTCAAAATATTTGACCCAGTATTGTACATTTTTGTATTTGCCGTCTTTCTTCGGGATTCCGATGGTTCCTTCTTTCCACATGGCTTATGCCTCCTTTACCGTCATCTTGATTGCAGGGATAAGGGCGTGATCGCCGGTCTTCCAATCGGTGTAGCGTGCCTTGACTGTGGTAAGGCCTGCCATGCTGATTCCGTGCTTCTCGAAGGCTGCGAGGGTTTCGATGAGACTTGAGAAGGTGGAGCTGATTGTGAATTCTGTGATACCGTTTGATTTCAAGGTCTGAGCGATTTCTTCAATGTCGTAATCCCAAATGACCTCGTTAAAGTCGATGAGCTCATTTCCGTTTTCCTTGCTGGTTCTGTAAGCCCAGAATAAAGTTCCGTTGATTCCGAGGTCTTTAAGGCTTCTTGCGTTCTGCTTGATGGCTTCTTCAAATGTTCTGATTTCTTTCATGGTAGGTTCCTCCTAAAAATGTGTTTGTCTCGTCTCCCGACTCGGTCGGTGCTTCTTGCTTTGCAAGAGGTGTCCACCGGACACCCGCACCCTTTTGGTAGTACTATATATCACTCTAAAAGCACATAATAGCAAGTCAATTCGAGCTATATAGTACACAAATATTCAGAAAGAAAACTGTATATTTTAGTCGTTGGTTGGAACCTTCCGGCAGCGATCTACACCGTAGATTATGTTAAGTCCGGAGCCGTTGTCCCAATTTACCATGATGCTTCCGGTATCATCCACACCGATGACGGTGCCACGTGTGCCCACTGGAGGCGCCTGTGCGTCGTCCATTTGGATTAGTTCAACACGTGTGCCAGCTGGATAAAGGTGGCGCTGGCGAGCCACCTGTTCCTTACTTGGAAATTGCATGGCCCTCACCTCCTTTGAATGCGCTGTTACCCGGAAGATATCTCATCAGGATTTTACGGTCTGTTTTGTACTCATTCCCGATGAAGCCGAGGCGAAGAAGGAAGCAACGAAAAGCGTAGCGTTCGTTTTCTACTGGCTTTTCTGTGGCGCTGATTCGTTTTTGATCCTTGCTCATTTTGCAAAGGGCAGCAATCAGTGTGCTGTAGGCATGGACTTCATCCGGTGCAGGAAGTTCTGAGAACCAAGGAAAGGAAATGCTGTCTTCATTCAGTTCAAAGTGTAGGTCATCAATGTGCAGGGCATGTTTGATGAGAAATCCTTTGGCATCCAGAAGGTTGGTTAGGTTCCCAACATTGACCTTGTCCAGCGGAAGGGAAATGTTAAGTCCCGTTTTTTCTGTAGAAGTTACTTTAGCTTTTGGTTCCTGAGCCGGATGAAAGTCTGTTTCTTTCGTACAGTAGCCGCTTGCGTTCAAGAGAGCAAGCAGTTTGCCGAATTCAGCTTGGCTTATAGTGTCCGAGCCTTCAATGTTTCCTTCTCGTGTCAGGAGAAGGTCCCCAATCTGATAGGCGTAGGAAGGAGCTCTCAGGTATTGAGGCTTTGTGTTTTTGTACTCGCTAAGCAGGGCGGCCAGCGGCTTTCTTTCGGTTGCGTTTAAAATGATCTTCATGTAGGTGTCCTCCTTTGTTTTGGTAGTACATATATCACTCTAAAGGCACATAATAGCAAGCAATATCGGAGAAAAACATCGACAAATATGTGCCTTCTGGATTGTGTACATTACCGACTTACAAAAGAGTGGCATCTTCAGCTTCCGGAGCAATTTCTTCGTAGGAATAGGTTAAGCCATCACGGATGACGGAGGCTTTCTCAGAGGAGCCGACCTGTTCGATGTAGCGTTTGACGATAACATCGCAGAACTTTTCATCCAGTTCAATGGTGTAGCAGATACGTCCTGTCTGTTCACATGCGATGAGCGTGCTGCCCGAACCACCAAATGGATCGAGGACCAGAGAGTTGGTCATGCTGGAATTCATAATCGGATAGGCCAGAAGAGGAATAGGCTTCATTGTAGGATGATCACCGTTCTTTTTAGGCTTATCAAATTCCCAGATGGTCGTTTCTTTTCGTCCGGTATACCATTGATGTTTACCAGATTTTTTCCAACCGAAGAGGCAAGGCTCATGCATCCACTGGTATGGGCTTCGTCCAAGAACAAGGGACTGCTTTTTCCAGATACAGCAGCCAGAGAGATAAAAACCAGCATCGGCAAAGGCTCTACGGAAATTGAGTCCTTCGGTGTCTGCGTGGAAAACATATATAGAAGCATCAGCTGCCATCGATTCGTACATGCGAGTGTAGGCATCAAGCAGGAACTGATAGAAGGCGTCGTTTTCCATGTTGTCGTTCTTAATCTTACCAGCGCTACCTTCATAATTGACATTGTACGGAGGGTCGGTCACAACCAGATTTGCCTTCTTTCCGTTCATCAGAAGTTCATAGGCCTCAGGCTTTGTGGAGTCACCACAGACAAGGCGATGCTCACCAAGGAGCCACAGGTCACCGGCCTTGGAAAAGGTCGGCTTTGCAAGCTCAGCATCCACATCGAAGTCGTCATCCTGAACATCTTTTTTTGTATCTTCTCGGAACAGGTCCTCCAGTTCTTCCGGCTCAAATCCGGTGAGAGAGACATCGAAGTCAGCGCCTTGCAGGTCAGAGATAAGAAGGGCCAACTTGTCGTTATCCCATTCACCACTGATTTTGTTGAGAGCAACATTCAGTGCTTTCTCTTTATCCTCATCCATTTCAACAATGACACATTCTACTTCAGTGATGCCCATGTCGATGAGAACCTTTAGTCTCTGGTGGCCGCCAACGACACGAGAGGTGGTGGCATTCCAGATGACAGGTTCGACATAGCCAAACTGTTCGATGGAGCGTTTCAATTTTTCATATTCTTTATCGCCGGGCTTTAAATCTTTTCGAGGATTGTAATCAGCAGGAAGAAGCTCTGCGACATTTTTCTTTTCAATTAGCATGATGCAGCCCTCCTGTGCAATAACTTTTTTAATCCCTTGAAAGCGGCATCTATATCACCAGCTTTAGCCTGTCCTTTGAGTGTGCTAAACTGCTGGAAGGTTAAATGCCTGCGATATTTCTTTAGCAAGCTCATAAATTCCGATAAATCCATATCAATTTCCTTTCCGTGCCAGTAGAAGACGTTCCATCACATCATCCTGTGGTGTGGCTCCGTTGTATTCAGTGGCACAATTTTCTTTTACGATTTGGTAGATTTCCATCCAGAGACGATTGGTCTGACTCATGAAGTTCTGGCTCATGGCCACGTAGGGAGATTGAATAGCATTACCTGTGGTCGGATGCTTTGCAAGAAAGCCAAACTCAGTGATCGCTTCCTCACATTGAATCCAACGAGCAACACTCATGGCATAGCGCTCCAGAAGCTCCGGAGAGACAAGAGAAGCGCAGCCACGTTCGTGTAGCCAGTTCCATGTTTTCTTATAAACCTCTGCAGCAACTAGCTTTTTACCGTTCTTTTGCTTGGCAGATAACATCTTGGATGGTTTAGGCATCGGCTGACCTTCTAAATCGACGGTGCTGTCTGTAAAGTCGATGACAGTCAACTCACGTTTGCCCGGATTTCCCTCAGCGATTCTCTCAGCTAAGGGCTTTTTCTTGGCTCCAGCGCCGATACGAGCGCCGCCACGGTTTGTACCGTCCTTAGCCATTTTCTACACCTCCAGTTCAGGGGCCTATATACCCCGTTTGAAATTGCGACTTTGTGCGTGAGACCCCACGCCCGTTCCCCGGTAACTTCATCGTAGAGAAGTAGACCGCCCCTGCCGGTTGTGCCAGCGGTCGCCGTGTTCCGCATGAATCTTGGCATGGCAGGATTTGCAAAGAGCCATCAAGTTCTCTCTATCATGCGTGCCACCTTGAGAAAGAGGCTTTATATGGTGTATCTGCTCGGTTGGTGTGTAGACACCATTCTCAAGGCACCTTTCACAAAGCGGGTGGGCAGCAGCATAGCTGTCACGGATACGTTTCCATGCACGTCCGTAGCGACGCTTAGCATTCGGGTCTCGGTCATACTTCTCGTAGCGTTTGGCTTCCTTCTTTTCATGCTCCGGACAGAAGCGTCCGTCTGTCAGATCAGGGCATCCGGGATAGGAGCAGGGACGTTTTGGTTTTCTTGGCATCGTATTCCTCCTTCCTTTTGGGCATAAGAAAAGCCCTGTAGGATTGATTCCCACAAGGCTCTCTGCGATTATCACTTTCGCTAGTATAATAATATCAGAAGAGCTTAGTGTCTTTCTATGTCATTTCATGTCCACCTTCATAGGAAGCAGGAACTTTTACTTCTTCCAGTGCCTTTCCATGAAGTTTGTGGATGTAACGAAGCTCATATCCCATATCAACAGCAATCTGCTCCCATGTGATAAAGCAGAGGTAGCGTTCCTCAAGCAAGGTCTGGTATTCTGTATTGCCGACCTGTTTGATAACCTCTATGATTTCCTTCTTTAACGCCACCAGCTCCACAACGTCTTTGCTGATTTCATCCTCCAGCTCGATGATATCAAGAATGGCGGATTCCATTCGAGAGCCTTCACGGTTAGGGCTCTTTGGCATATCGGAGTAGGACGGTGTGCAACAGGTAGCTAATTCATTTAAGGAATCTATCTGTAACAGTTTGCTTTTGATTCTATTATCTAAGTAGCGTGCTTGAGATAAGTATTCTTTTGCAGTCATTGATTGGTACCTCCGAAAAAATAGATTTCCCTCGGATTGGCACGGATTGTCGTATTTTGTTGAAGATTGTCATAGGTTTGCTTTTACCGCATCGATAAGGGCATTCTGGGTCAGTTCCTTTTTGGAGAGAGCCTTTAAGATACGCTCATCAATGGTCCCTTTGGTGATGATGTGTTCTATCACCACGGTTCCGGAAGTCTGCCCCTGTCTCCAGAGACGGGCGTTGGTCTGCTGATATAATTCCAGTGACCATGTCAGCCCGAACCAGATGAGGGTGGAACCGCCAGCCTGTAGGTTGAGCCCATGACCGGCAGAAGCAGGGTGAATGACTGCGACAGGTATCTTTCCGGTATTCCAGTCGGTGATGTCCTTGCTGGATTTTATTTCTCTCACATCAAAGCGTTTCTTTATACGGGAGAGGTCGTGCTTGAACCAGTAAGCCACAAGGACCGGTTTGCCGTTTGCGGATTCGATGATATCCTCCAGAGCATCCAACTTTCGGTCATGAAACTCAATGGTGTCACCGGTATCCGAATAAATAGCTCCGTTGGCAAGCTGGGATAGCTTTCCGGTGAGAGAAGCAGCATTGGCAGCAGTAATTTCTCCATCAGGGAGCTCCAACACCAGCTCCTGCTTTAATTCCTCGTATCGGGTCACTTCATCATCGGATAAATGGACCTCGTATTCGGAGGAGATAAGTTCTGGCATTTTCAGGTGGTCTGTCGATTTCATGGAGATGGTGATATCAGAAATCTGGCTATAGATGCGTTCCTCTGCATAGGGCTGTGGCTTGTAGGAATAAATGATCTGTCCATTCCTCTTGTCCGGCACGAAGTAGTTGTTTCGGTACTCGGTAATGAAGCGTCCGAGGCGTTTTCCTAAATCCAGAAGTCGGAACTCAGCCCATAAATCCATGAGACCGTTACTGCTTGGCGTTCCGGTCAGGCCAATGATACGTTTGACCTTGGGCCTTACCTTCAGGAGAGATTTAAACCTCTTAGAATTGTGATTCTTGAAGGATGATAGCTCGTCGATGACCACCATATCATAGTCAAATGGAAAGCCACTGGACTCGATGAGCCACTGTAGGTTTTCTCTATTGATGATGGTGATATCAGCACCAGCCATCAAAGCTGCTTTTCGCTCTTTCGGTGTTCCCACACAGACAGCGAAGGTCAGATGTTTCAGGTGCTGCCATTTTTTGATTTCCGCAGGCCATGTGTCCCTGGCAACTCGAAGTGGGGCGACCACCAGAATGCGATGGGCTTCAAAGCTATCGAATAGAAGGTCTGCGATGGCAGTCAGGGAAATGACCGTTTTTCCAAGACCCATATCGAGCAGGACTGCTGCCACAGGATGTGTCTCAATATAATCAATGGCATATGCCTGATAATCATGAGGTGCGAAGTTCATCAATCATTCCTCCAATCTGTTCGATGCTATCAATTACATAGACACGAAAGCCCAAAGAGCGAAGGAGCCTGTGCCTTGCCTTTTGCAATGGGCGTGGGGATTCTCCCGGCGTCTTTAATTCTGCAAAGGCAAACTTCCCATCAGGTAATAAGATAAGGCGGTCGGGCATCCCTGCGAAAGAGGGAGATACGAACTTCGGTGCGATACCACCAGCCTTTTTTACTGCGGTTGTCAATTTCTTTTCTATCGTTTTTTCTAACATACTTGTCCTCCATCAGGCCGTTAATTTGAAGATGTGCAAGGTGTATCAATGGTATTTTCCATACTTTTTCTTATTGATATTTTTATAGGGCTAAGAAATGTTTTATATAACACATTGATACACCTTGTCATTTGTGGCCTTAATTCATAAAATCCTCGTCTGCACCCGTATCTTCACGTAAGCGCAGACCCTTAAAGTAACGCTTTCTGCTCACGGTGATTCGCTCAAAACCAGCCTTCTCCAGAGCAAAGTAGAAGTCAGCGGTACTGCGCACATACTCATTGCAGTCTAAAGAATAGTTGCGGTAAGCCTGATAAAGAGAAGAGGAGCTTTCTTTATAGGACGGGTCGACCTCACATTTATCTGCAAGGAAGTGACCGAACCAGTCGTTCTGACTGCGGTATTCATCGATAGCTTCCTGCACGCAATCCGGCACGGGAATCTGGTAATTAGATTCGATGACTTTCTTGGCACCTTCGATGACCCACGCCAAAATGCTGCCGCCAGCGTTATCGTAAAGGTACTCGCTATAATTCTTGATGTCGCTGCTGCCGGTAATCTTGGCATTGAACGGGATGACGATAAGTCGTCTCCAGATGCCGTCATCGGATGCAGAGACACGAGGCAGATGGTTGGTGTAAAGCACCAGTGTGTGGCAGGGCTTAAAAGAGAACGGATCCTTGTATTTCTTCTCTGCAAAGACATCATCGGTGGAGCAGAGCTGCTTAACGGTGGAATCGTTCAGACGAGCACCTTCCTGCATTTCGGCTGCGATGAGGAGTCTTTTTCCTTTGACCTCAGCCATTTCCGGTTTAATGTTTCTGCGGCATCCGACAGTGAGCGTATCTGCAGAAATGTTACCGGAGTAAAGCCCAAGCACTCTGGAAATAGCATTCCAGAAGGTGGATTTGCCGTTACGTCCATCACCGTAGGCGATGATGAGCGCCTCCACATAGACCTTGCCGATGGCAGCCAGACCGCAAATCATCTGAACATAATCGATGAGTTCCTGATTACCCTGAAAGATGAGGTCAAGGCAGTCCAGCCAAATCTGCTGTCCTTTGTAATTTGGAGATACCGATGTGATTTTGGTAATGAAATCCTCCGGCAGATGTTCTCTGGCACCGACCATTCCTTTACGAAGATCATAGGTCGCTTCCGGTGTACACAAAGCGAAGCAATCGGCATCAAGGTCACGAGGTGAGATTTCCAGCATCGGACGAGACTCCTTCAGTGTAGAAGTAATGTTCTTGGAGTCCCTGCGCTTTACAGCAAACTGCTGGTATGCCTTTGCTGCCAGAAATTCCTGATAGGCTTCCAGCTGGTCCTCATTCATAACCTGTTCGGCCTTGCTTTTAGACATGGAGTCGAGCAGGGATTGTGCGCCGGAGTTCTTCAGTTTATCGAGGGATTCGAGCATATCGTTGCCAGCTTCCTTTAGTTGCCTTCTGGTAAGTTCGTGCGCCACTGCCTGTGCACCCGGTTCGGATTCCTGCCAGTAATGGTCAGAGTATCGGATGAAGTGGGTGGCTGGAGAGTAGCGGAGCTCACCAGAAAAGTATTTTGCTAACACCTCAGCTTGTCCAACATCGGAAAAATCTCCGGGTTTGTAACAGGAAGGATCATTATATACTTCCGGTGCAATGTAGCCGTCCTGCTGGGAAAGTCTTGCATAAAAACGTTGGGCACTGTGCCAGATAGTAGTGAGCTCGGCTGCTTCCAGTGGAGGTGTGCACTTTGTCGATTCCTCCATAAATGTTTGATATGCTTTGTCGCTATCTCCGTATTTCTTGATAACACGACCGGCGAAACGAGACATGGTTGCATTTCGGCTTCCTTCCGGAATAGAGGATCCATCGTATTGACCATCTGGTAAATCTTCATCGAACAGGTCCTCATCCAAAAACTCCGTCAGATTCATGCGTCCCGGATAAAGGACAACATCTGCAGTGGTCGTTCCAAAAAAGAAACGTGCTGCGTCCAGTGCCTGTGTATCAAAATACGGGAAGATGGAATTGACTAACTTTTTCATATCGCTGTAAAGAGAAGCGTCGGTCGCATATTCGATTGGAAACAGGACATGAAACTTTGGCCTTGCCGCCTTGCCGTTTTTCTCACGGTTATTGTAGCGGCTATAGTGGATCGCAAAGCTGACGCCAGGAAAGGCCTGCATGATATCATCAGGAGTGACCCAGTCATCCGGATTTTCAGAGTGGTCGTTATCGCAATCCACAGGAAGGCAGTCGCTGCCAATGAAATTATCGCCATTGCGGTAACTGTTTTTATATTCTGCACAGACATAATCATGGCAGATAGCAGCTTTCAGGCTGTCCTCATCTAAGATGACATGTTTGTGCGGATAGGAGCAGTTGCCAGGATTACCGGTAACGTCTGCAGAATAAATGGTGAACATTAGTCATACACCTCCTTGGATTCATCTTCCAGAACCTTGGTGATAAATTTTAAAGCACGGATCATAGTTTCCAGTTCGCAATCACCACCGAGGCAAACCTCGAAACCGTTACTGCCACAGCGAGTGGTATAGCTATGGATTTCCATGTCTGTGCAGGCTGCATCTTGAATACGAAAATAGGTGCGTCCACCGTGACCGGTATCACCGCCACAATAGCCCGTGGTTCCAGCCTCAACTTCTAAGATGTTGCAGCTGACCACATCTCTGCTATATGTTGTGATTTCAGTTCCGTCCTTTAATATTCTTGAATTTTCTTTTACTTCGTACATGTGTTAAACCTCCTCAAGATTTTCAGTGAAATAGCGCAGGCGGTAATTTTTCCACTTGGCTCGTTTGATTTCTGTTTCCATGCCAGGAGATATATGACTTCCAAAGACCCAGACTTCAGAACATTTGCTCATGATGGCATTTCCAAAGAAAAGACCAAGTTCACGTTCTTTCGGATCGTTGTCGTTCAAAAACTGTGGAAACAGCAGATGTGGCGCGATGGGGATGTATCCTTGCTTTACTGCAAAGCGGCTGTAGGATCTGGCAGCAGCTACGTTCTTTTCGATGTCTCCAGCAAAGGGAGAGCAGATATACACGATTGGTCTGAAAGCTCTTAGCGCACGGGTCTCGTTTTCGATTGAAGAAAGAGCACCGAAAGCAGTAGGGTCAGGATAGCCTTCGTTGTTGTATTTGCTTATTGACACGTCAGGTTCCTCCTTTCCGGATGGACATGGAAAAAGGACGCCCATCTCAAATATCCATTGGAGATGAACGTCCCATTTTGACGAAAAACAGAAATGAAATTTTTATCTCCACTACTAAATGGAGATGAGTTTGCCGTTTGGCCGAAAAAATCTAATCTTTTTTATAAAAAGGTGTCGTATAGCCATCGGCTCTTAAAAGCAGTCCCTTGGCCCAAGGAGGTGTGCGGCCCATTTGCTCACAAACTGCATCCAACGACATACTGGAATCCGCTTCGATGACAACTTCATCGTGAATATGCATGACGATAGAACAGCAGCGGAGTGTCTGCATAGCATAGCAGAGAATATCACGGGCAGTTGCCTGTACGATGTTCTCAACAAATTTCGGACCGTAGGAATCGAGACGTTCCCACTTCTTTGTGCCGCCGATGCCTTCATAGGTGATACATTGGCCACCGAACTTATTGGTTCCAACCTTTGGCTTTACATACGCCAACTTTCTCCCTGATGGGAGAGTAATAAAGAGTATGCCACTCCTGCAGGTGAAGATCAGACCATATTCGGAAGTTGTGTGCTTGAACTTTACGGCTTCCATGACAGCATGATCAACATCCCACCAAAATTTCACAATGTTCGGATTGGACTGTCGCCATGCATCCACCAGCGGAGGAAGTTCTTCTTCGGTAAGCCCCATATCCAGAGCACCCATTGCTTTTAGTGCACCCACAGAACCACCGTATCCAAGGGCAAGTTCTGCAATTTTACCTTTTTGACGGAGGTGGCCATTGATACCATGTTTTTCTACAGGAACTTTGAACATTTGCGATGCAGAGGCACAGTAGATGTCGCCGCCTTTGGCAAAGACATCTTGTCGCCATTTTTCACCAGCAAACCATGCAATGACACGGGCCTCAATAGCAGAAAAGTCAGCCACCAGAAATTGTGCACCTTCTCTGGGAATAAAAGCAGTACGAATGAGCTGGGAAAGGGTATCTGGCACATCTTCGTAGAGAAGTTCCACAGCTTCAAAGTTACCGGAGCACACCAGAGAGCGAGCCTCTGCAAGGTCTGATAGATGGTTTTGCGGTAGGTTTTGCAGTTGAATATTTCGACCGGAGAATCTGCCGGTTCGATTGGCACCATAAAACTGGAACATACCACGGGCACGCCCATCGGCGCAGACGGTCTTTTCCATTGCCTGATATTTACGGACGGAGGATTTGGCCAGCTGCTGCCTTAAAGTAAGAACCTGAGAGAGCTTCGGAGAAGCAGATTTCAAGAGCTCTGCAACAGTTTTCTTGCCGAGGGTATCTGTTTGCAATCCATTATCTGAAAGCCATGCTTTCATTTGTTGGACGGAATTTGGATTTTCCAGCTGTGTGATTTCCTTCATTGTATCGACCAGTTGCGTTCTGGAGCGAGTATCCATTTCAATGGCAGCAGTAACAAGATCCATGTCTAAGTGTACGCCACGGTCATTGATTTCTTGGTCCATATGGTATTCATCCCAGACATGAGCCGGAACGGGAAACTTTGCGAGCCTCTGTTGGATGCTCATTTCAGTCTCCACATCACGGACATTATATTTTTTGAACATGGCCCATTTATCCGGAGCATGGAAGGGGAGATTTCTTGTACGCTGCCCATTGGTCTTAGTAGGAGCACAGGGCTGGCAAAAATATTTGATGAGGTCTTTTCCTTCTGAGAGCTTTTGTTTTTCTAAACCGAGAACAGCACCGACACCTTCCAAGGAGAGTGGGAGTCCCATCGTAGCTGCCCAAATCATAGAGCAACGCCAGCTTTCTGGTTCCAGATATTCTCCGGACGGATATCCTAAGAAACGAGAAAGACAGATGCGTTCAAAGGTAGCGTTGAAGGCCCACTTGATGACATTTTTATCTTCCAGGGCGAGAAGGATTTCTTTTGGAATCTGTTCTCTGCAGGCAAGGTCAATCACCTGAACGGGCTGGTTATCTGCGCTATAGGCAAAGAGTAAGATTTCAAAATTGGGAGACTCCACATAGCGATAGACGCCTGTTTTCTGAAGAGGCACATCACTGTAGGTCTCAATATCAATGCTAAGTGTTTTCATGAGATTGTCCTTTCTACAAAACAGGCAGCAGAGAAATCCCTGCCGCCTGCCGTGTTATTGTTTATCTTTATTGGATTTGTATTTAATGATGTCACGGCGGATGTGGTATACCGCATAGCGGATAAGATAGAGAATGATTTTCCCTACGTTATAAATGATGAAGCCATATACCGCTACAAAAAAGGTGTATGCGATGACATTAGCGATAAATAGATTTAAGATTTCTGCAAATTCATTCATAGATTGTCTCCTTTTGTCGAAAGATGTGCTGACGACAGCGGAACCACCGCCAGCAGGTTGATAGATTACTTAAAGTCCTTCATGCGCTTTTCGTGGTATTCGAGATCACGCTTGCCCTTTTCCTGTTCACGCTTTTCGCGTCTATGGTCATTGATGATACTCTGAATCATAGAGACTGCAGTAGTAAGGCCAACACACGCGAAGCAGCCGATACAGATGTTTACAAGAATTGTGCTAATCATGATTGTTTCCATAGTTTGTCACCTCCATTAATCAAGGAAATCATCATCGTCATCAGTTGCAAAGTCAGATTCAGCAGAAGCCTTACCACCAAGAGGCTCACCATCACGAATCTTCTGCAGATTGTTAAGACCGCAGGCGATGCCCTTATTACCAGAGCTGTTGAAAGCGTAGAAGCTGATGCTGGCGCGACCGTAGACTCCAGAGTAAACCTCAGAACGAGTGAGGATAGGATTGCGGTCTGCATCTACGATGCCCGGAGCAGAGGTTGCATTGGCATTCACAAAGTAGCTGCCAGCGTAAGCAGGGTCGTCCGGTCTTTCAAGGTCGCCATCACGAAGAGGAGTCTTAAGTACGGAAAGAGCTGGTACGGACTTGCCATTACCCTTGAGCTTTGCTTCCCCTTCACGGTATGCAGCCTCGATAGCAGCTTCAATCTTTGCGACAGTCTTGGTGTCAGATTTTGGGATGATCAGGCTGACACTGTACTTCGGAGTGCCACCGTTGATGGATTTCGGTTCCCAGACGTTGGCGTAGCTCCAGCGTGTGTTAGGACCAGTGATAACCTTCATGGGATTTGTCATTTTTGCATTTTTACTCATTGTCATATTCCTCCATAAAATCATTTTTTGCTGTGTTCATTGCCGGGCGTTTATCGCTCTCCGGCACAAGAGTAGGTTTGCCTTGTGGCTTTTCGATATAGGCTGCAAGAAGTTCTTCGAAGCGAGACTTACCGAGCAGCTTTTGCATGGCTGTGATACCAAGTAGTTTCTTTTCGTAAGGGTCAAAACCAGCAGCTTTGACAGCTTTCGACACTGCGTCTTCGCTGGTATATCTGCGGTTGGAGCGCCCCTCGACCAGTTTCCAACCAGTCCATTCTTTACCGCTGATTGCCTGCTGAAGCGCATACTCCTTGATGTCATTGGCCCAGGAGACCAGTTCGTCGACACGGGAGAGGATGACTTCAATTTCTGAATCCTCCAACAGTGGCGGCAACTTGAAATCGTGCTGTGCGAGTAGAAGATTGGCTTCAGCTCTGGCTCGGCATTCATGTTTTGCCTTACAGAATCCGCACCATTCACCACACAGGAAATTTCCATCGCCGGCAAAGGCAAGGTCTGCGGTAGGCTTCAGAACTTCATCGGCCCATTGATACAGGTCGTCCTTGCTGACTTCGTAGGTAGAAATGTTCTGGCGTCTGGGCTGGTAGATAGTCATGCTGACCGTATCGATGTCATAGATGTCATCGAAGAGCTCCAGAGCGCCAAGGGCGTAACACTTCATCTGCGGATTGTCTTCAGCGGATACGAGAATTCCAAGACCGTGCTTGTAGTCAATTACGTGCATGGTACCGTCGCTGATGAGAATGGCATCAGATGTTCCGAAGCCTTGTTCTACCCAACGGGAGAAGTCCACTCGCTGTTCGATCAGAACAACCGGGTCGGAGCAGATCTGCTTGGCATCTTCTAAAAGCTCCATAATAAAGCTGGTGTATCCGGTAGCACAATCTTCCATTTCGGTGTTGTACCAGTCGAGACTTTTTGTTGGATCAGTAGCTTTCATGCCAAGTGCTTTGCGGAGCTTGTACTCACAAAGAGAGTGGGCATCGGTGCCTTCTGCAGCATAATCACTACCTTTATCCTCGTAGGTTTCGCAGAGCCTTGCTGATGGTGGACAGTGGAGCCAGCGGTCAGACGAGGATGCGGAGAGGATTGCATGTCCTTTAGGTGGCATATTAGAGCACCTCCGCTTCCCTGAGCAGGGCTTCATAATGTTTCGGGTCTACGAGTGACAACTTGCTTGCACCGTACTTTTTAAGAAGTTCTCGAATTTCAGCTGTATGTCCAGCACGAGATTTATCCGCCAGAACAGCTCGAACCTCCTCAAGGGTCAGTGCAGGTTTTGCAGGAGTAGCAGGGGCTTCTGTTTTTTCATTGGTTTCGGATGCTCCTCCAAACTGCTGTGCGAGCCAGTTTGCTGCATCGTTAATAGCAGTGGCAGCATTTCTCAGCTCTTCGATGGTCATAGCCATATCGTTCATTTTTGACATTTACTTTTCCTCCTCCCTCGGATTGTCTGTGTGTGGCGATGATTCTGAGATTCTTCGCCATTCTTGCGGATACTTGACTGATTGCAGTGAGAGTTGCAATCATTTCTGCGTCAGTGCCATTTCTGTTGTGAAAAGTCCGATTCACAATATTCACCTCGCTTTCTGTAGGTCGCTTTGTTTCGCCTTACACTACTCAATGGAGATGAGATGGCCGTTTGGCCGAAAAAATGTAAAAATTTTTTTGAAAAGAAAAATCGTCCCCTGAAGAATCAGAAGACGACCATTCATATTAGATGTAGTCCTTAAGCTCGGAGCGGAGCTTCTGGAGCAGCTTGTCCCTACGATATACAAAGGTATTACGAGAGAGTTCCATTTCCTTGCCGCAGTCACGTTCCGATTTTCCTTCCATAATAAGCTGGCAGATAAGACGGCCTTCCGGGTCCAGCTCGTTCAGCTTTGCGTAGAGGGCATTAAGAAGCTCTGCATCCTCTAATACTTCAGCGATAGCTGCAGATTCATCCGGTACATCGTCAAGCCAGCTCTTTTCGTTCCCGTCACCGTCGCTCACGGTGTTATCGAGAGAAAGCTGGTCGCCAGCTTTGGCATAAGGACAGGTGAAGCAATCCATGTCGCATAAGTAGCGCTTGCTTGCAGGGCAGACACAACGACCATGTTCCTGTTGACGCTTACGGTAGGTGTTGATTTCACGGTAGTAGTTCGTGTAGAACTCCTTGTTTACGTCCACCCAGTTCTTAGATCCCTTGATGTAGATACGGTACGCTTGACTCTGATTTACGTTGTTTGCCATAACATTTACCTCCGTTGGCTTCATATTTGAAGCGGAGATAACCGTTATGGCTGCCAGTGTTTTTCATAAGATGGTCACCTCATGCGGATAACTCCGCTTCTTTCCGGTGACCAGCCGTTCGTAAGCTGGCACTCGATTGATAATGTTCTCTTGCTCATCAACTACGAACACACCACGTGGCCACGAAGATGGTGAGCTGATGATTAAGAAAGTAGTTTTACGCCTTGCTCAGGGCGATTTGTTTTAATTGTCGTTTGCGATAAGCTCCAAATCAGCGAAAACTTCACTGTAGTTGCAAGGGCTTAAGTCGTGTGTTCCATGAGCGTCGTAACGCTGGAACACAGATTGGGCCACTTCAGAACCATACTCGGATGCTACAGCATTAGCGGCATTCTCAATGTTGGTGAGCCACATTCTTTTTTCTGATTTTGTCATTAAAATCACCTGCCTTAATCTTGATGATTTAAGTTTAACAATTGAAAAAGACACTTGAAATTGGGACAGAACACTGAAAAAAGACACTTTGGACACTTGTGAAGACACTTACACCAAATGTCGGTTAAAGTTGGTTTATAATGATTTACAATTTGTTAATAACACAATAGATTGATTTTTGCTGATTTAAGTAATATAATAAGAATGAATAGTTACGGTCACTTGAAAAAGGAGGCACCAGATTGAATCTTTCAAGGCTTTGTAAAGGCGTAAAACCATATTGTAAAAAAATTAAAAGTCAAACAGCTTTTGTGAAAGAATTGTTCAAGGCTGCTGGAAATGGGTATATATCTGATAGTTATGCGAAGCAGTTGTATTCTGGTGGAAAACCTTTTACGAATGAACTAAAAGCAGGGTTTGGTAGCACAGATAGGACGCAGGAATTAATTGCTTTTTTTGAAGGAAATATTACAGATGCAGCAGGAGTACTCGTTGACTTTGGTATTCCTGAAAAAACAGATTGCGATAAAAAAGCGCTATGCGTTGCTTTGACCCGTCAAATGCAGAAATTGATTAACGGAACAGATGATGTTGACGATATTCTTGCAATGACATATGAAGCCGAGAAGGCAAACACCAGTGAAGAAATAACAGGTGTATTGCCGCAGCCTTTATACAATGGGGATAGTGTTAATGCGTTTTACAATCGAACTCATGTGATTCAAAGCTATGATAAAGTCCTTCATCAGTGGGAAATCATGAATACAGGCAAGCTGATCTGGGCTGGAAGAAAACTCGTCTATATGAGAGGTGAAAAAGACCGCCCGGAAGCTAATCCATCTGTCATTGAATTACCAGATGTAATGCCGAATCAGAGCATAAAAATAACCACGACCATTGATGGCCGTGGCTTTGACGGAATTACATATTGTAAATGGGAAATGCAGGATGCTGATGGACAGAACTGCTTTCCAGAAAGAGAAACAATTTTTAGTGTAACTATAGATGCTAAGTATAAAAGAGACTAAAACGGAGGTTCAAAGTGAAAGAACAGATTATTGAAAAATGGTCGACACTTAAAGAAGTGCAGGAGTATCTTGGTGTTGGAAGAGATACAATTTTACAATGGATTGCAAAAAGAAATATGCCTGCCTATAAGGTGGGCCGCCTCTGGAAATTTAAATTGTCCGAAGTAGATGATTGGATTCGCTCCGGAGGTGCTGCTGATGATAATTCTGGTACAGAAGATTAATGGACACCCAGTAATTTAGAATTGATAGGTTATAAAGCAAATAGATGAAAGGTTAAAGGTAGATTTATATGGATAATCAAATTCAAAACTCAATAGTGAGTTTTATTTGGGGAATTGCAGATGATTGTTTGAGGGATGTATATGTACGTGGTAAATATCGTGATGTCATTCTTCCGATGACAGTTATTCGCCGTTTGGATGCAATGTTAGAAGATACAAAAACAGACGTTCTTAAAATGAAAGATACTATGGATAAGGCTGGTATTACAAACCAGTGGCCGGCCCTGTGCAATGCTGCAGATCAGGCGTTTTGTAATGCTTCTCCATTCCTACTGAAAGATCTGACAAGTCGTGCAAAGAAACAGACGCTTAAAGCCGATTTTGAAGCATATCTTGATGGTTTTTCTCCTAACGTTCAGGAAATTTTGGAGAAATTCAAGTTTCGTAATCAGATTGATACAATGATTGATGCAGACATTCTTGGCGCTGTTATTGAAAAGTTTGTTTCTCCGACCATTAACCTGAGCCCAAAGCCGGTTTATACAGATGATACAATGACTACAATCAAGCTGCCTGCATTGGATAATCATGGAATGGGAACCATTTTTGAAGAACTTATTCGTAAGTTTAATGAGGAAAATAACGAGGAAGCAGGCGAACACTGGACACCTCGTGATGTTGTTGAACTGATGGCAGACCTTATTATTGTTCCGGTGGCAGATCAGATTATGGATGCAACATATTCATGTTATGATGGAGCTTGTGGAACAGGAGGTATGCTCACTGTAGCACAAGATAGACTTTTAAATATTGCAAAAAGACGTGGCAAAAATGTTTCTATTCACTTGTTTGGACAAGAAGTTCAGCCTGAAACATATGCTATCTGTAAAGCTGATATGCTTTTGAAAGGTGATGGAGATCAAGCTGAGCATATTGCATATGGCTCTACTCTTTCAGCAGATGGCAATGCAACTCGCCAGTTTGACTTTATGTTAGCAAATCCTCCTTACGGAAAGAGTTGGAAAACTGATGCTGAGAAAATGGGAGGTAAAAAGGATATTCTTGACAGCAGATTTAATGCGTATCTGGAAGATGGAACTCAACTTTCTATGATTCCGAGAACCAGTGATGGGCAGCTGTTGTTCCTTCTGAACAATGTTGCAAAAATGAAGAAAGATACTCCTCTGGGAAGTAGAATTGCGGAAGTTCATAACGGATCTTCTATTTTTACAGGCGACGCTGGTAGTGGAGAAAGCAATGCTCGTAGATATCTTATTGAAAACGACCTTGTTGAGGCTATTATCGCACTCCCTGAAAATATGTTTTATAACACAGGTATTGGAACATTTATTTGGGTTCTTTCAAATAAGAAAGAGGAACGTAGAAAAGGTAAAATACAATTAATTGACGCTACTTCTATGAAGTCACCACTTCGTAAAAATATGGGTAAAAAGAACTGTGAGTTCACGCCTGACATTCGTAAAGAGATTATGCGTATCTTTCTTGATATGGAAGAAAGTGAAGTTAGCAAGATATTTGATAATAATGACTTTGCTTATTGGAATGTAACTGTAGAAAGACCTCTTCGTTTAAGAGTGTTTCCAGAACGCATGATTCCTACAAATACTTTCAAGAAAATGGATGAATACGAGACAGTAACTGCTGCCATTGCAAAAGCTTCTGCTACTGCTCCACTTGATGATTGGATAGCGTTTGCAAAAGCGACAAAGCTCAAGAAAACACAACTTAATAAAGTGCGTCCATTTATTACTGAGAAAGATGCAACCGCTGTAGCCACCAATGAACCAGACACTGAACTTCGTGACACTGAGAATATCCCATTCACATACGAAGGCGGAATCGAATCATTTATGCAAAACGAAGTTCTTACCTACGCTCCAGATGCTTATATTGATGAGAAAAAGACACAGATTGGCTACGAAATCAGCTTTACAAAGTATTTCTACAAGCCAGTAGAACTTCGTGAAATGTCAGAAATTATAAAAAGTCTTAACTCACTGGAAAAAGAAGCGGATGGAATGATGGCTGATATTATGGGAGGAATTTTATAATGGGTGAATACAAATCTATGGTAGAGGCTCCCACTGGTTGGCTTGGATCAATACCCGAACATTGGAAATGTAAAAAGATCGGTTCTCTTTTTTCTGAAAGGAAAACAAAAGTATCCGATGCGGATTATCCACCTTTGTCAGTAACAAAGCTGGGAATAGTACCGCAGTTGGCTAATGCTGCAAAATCCGACTCTGGAGATAATAGAAAACTTGTTTGTTCAGGGGATTTTGTAATTAATAGCCGTTCTGACAGAAAAGGATCATGTGGTGTATCTGAATTAGATGGTTCAGTATCTTTGATAAACATAGTATTAACTCCAAGGAACAGTTGGGACAACAAGTATGTGCATTATCTTATGCGTAGTCAGCCGTTTTCTGAGGAGTATTACCATTATGGTCGAGGAATTGTTGCAGATCTTTGGACTACAAGATACAGTGAAATGAAGAATATTCTTTTACCTGTCCCTCCACACGATGAACAAGAACAAATTGTTCGCTTTTTGGACTGGAAAGTTTCTGGAATTAATAAGCTAATAAATATTAAGAAAAAAGAGATTGAAAGACTATGTGAATTGCGAAATTCAACAATAGATAGTGGGATTTTACATGGGTTTCATCATGGTGACATGAAGACTAGTGGAATATATTGGCTTGGTGATATTCCATCGACATGGGAAGTTATGCCGATAAAGAGAGTTGCAAAGATTAATGCTTCTGTAGCAGATATTGTAAAAGTTTTGGATGACGAAGAGTTGCTCACGTTTTTACCAATGGAAAATGTTTCAGAGCGCGGAGAAATTGATTGTTCTATTAAAAGACCGTTAAAGGAAATTAAATCTGGGTATTCATCTTTCGCAAAAGGCGATGTTGTTGTAGCAAAGATAACTCCTTGTTTTGAGAATGGAAAAGGTGCATGTCTGGATACACTTGATACTGAAATTGGTTTTGGAACCACAGAATTCATTAATTTAAGACCTGGTGACGAAATTTTGTCACGTTATTTATACATGATAACAATGACACAGCACTTTAGAAAATTAGGTGAACGCGTAATGACTGGTTCCGCAGGACAAAAGAGAATTTCTGCAAATTATATTAAGAATTTCACACTTGGCATTCCAGCAATAAAGGAACAAGAAGAAATCTTAAAGAAATTAGATTCAACATTATCAAAGATTGATGAATTGATTGAAATAAAAAAGTCGGAAATTTCTGGTTTGCACGAATTAAAGAATAGACTTATCTCAGACGTAGTGACAGGTAATATAGATGTTCGTGACATAGAAATACCGGAATATGAATTTACAGATGAATCTGCAGATAGTGATTTAGGAGATGTAGACGAGGAACAGGAGGATTAGGTATGCAATTTTCAAATACCAAAGAAGACGGTTTAGAATCTATAATCGTCAATTGGCTTGTTAATCAGAATGATTATGAACAAGGAACAAATGCTGATTACAACCGTGATTATGCCATCGACGAGACACGTTTATTCCGTTTTCTTCAGGATACGCAGCCGGATGCATTGGATAAACTGGGCGTATTCAAAACTGATATGAAAAAGAAGCAGTTTTTGAATCGTTTGCAGGGCGAAATTGCAAAGAGAGGTGTCATTGATGTACTTCGTAATGGAGTGAAGGTGTATCCTGCAAACCTAATTATGTTCTATCTTACTCCTACAGAAAATAACGCTAAGGCAAAAGAAATGTACGAGAAGAACATTTTTAGCGTAACACGCCAGTTGATGTATTCGAATGACTCTACAAGACTAGCATTGGATATGTGCGTATTTATCAATGGACTTCCAGTTATCACTTTTGAGTTGAAGAATCAGCTTACAAAGCAGAATGTTGATGACGCTGTTCAACAGTACAAGGATGATCGTGATCCACGAGAGTTGTTATTCCAGTTCAAGCGTTGCATGGTGCATTTTGCAGTAGATGATGCACGCATTAAGTTCTGTACTAAATTAGACGGAAAGAACAGTTGGTTCCTACCTTTTGATAAGGGGTATAACGATGGAGCTGGTAACCCACCAAATCCAGATGGTCTTATGACTGATTATCTTTGGAAGAAGATTCTTACTAAGGATAAGCTTAGTCGCATCATTGAAAATTATGCACAGGTTGTTATCGAAGAAGATCCTGAAACCAAGAAAAAATCAGTGAAGCAGATATTTCCTCGTTATCATCAGTTGGATTGTGTAGAAAAACTACTTGCAGACGTTAAAACCAATGGCGTGGGAAAGAGATATCTGATTCAGCATAGTGCAGGATCCGGAAAATCTAATTCAATAGCATGGTTGGCGCATCAGCTTATTGGTCTCGAAAAAGATGGACATCCAATGATTGATTCTGTACTTGTTGTCACTGACCGCCGCATCCTTGATAAGCAGATTCGAGACAATATCAAGCAGTTCATGCAGGTAGCTAATACGGTTGCATGGGCAGAACATTCAGGTGATCTAAGAAAAGCTATCCAAGCTGGCAAGAGAATTATTATCACCACAGTAGAAAAGTTCCCATATGTCGTTCCCGATATAGGTGCCGCACATAAGACAAATCATTTTGCTGTTATCATTGATGAGGCCCATTCCGGTCAAAATGGACGGAACTCCGCTCAGATGAACTTGGCCCTTTCAGGCCTTGCTTCGGAAGATGAAATGGATAATGAAGATAAAATAAACGCTATGATGGAAGGGCGTAAATTGCTTCCGAATGCCAGTTATTTTGCATTTACAGCAACTCCAAAGAACAAGACATTGGAAACTTTTGGAACACTTGTTGTTGATGAAAACGGCAATCCTGTTTTGAACGAAGATGGAGAAGCGCAGCACAGACCATTCCACTCGTACACAATGAAACAGGCAATTCAAGAAGGCTTTATTCTTGATGTGCTGAAATATTACACACCAATTTCAAGCTACTATAAGTTGATGAAGACGGTGCAGGATGATCCGATGTTTGATAAGAAACGTGCCCAGAAAAAGCTACGTGCCTTTGTCGAAAGTGATAGCTATACTATTTCACAGAAAGCGGAAATGATGGTTGAACATTTCCACGAGCAGGTTATTTCAAAGGGGAAGATCGGTGGACAAGCCCGTGCTATGGTTGTAACATCGAGTATTCCTCGGTGTATAGAATATTATTATGCAATTAATAAATGCCTTTCAGCCAGACATAGTCCTTATAGGACAATAGTTGCTTTCTCTGGAGAGCATAAATATCAAGATCAAGAACCTGCGTTGACATCTGCCGGATTAAACGGTTTCCCAGATGCGAAGATTCCAAAGATGCTTAAGACCGATCCATACCGAATGCTTATTGTTGCTGATATGTTCCAGACTGGTTTCGATGAGCCTCTGTTACATACGATGTACGTGGATAAAATGCTTTATGATATTAAGGCTGTTCAGACATTGTCTAGGTTGAATAGATGTCATCCGCAGAAACATGATACTTTCGTGCTGGATTTTGCAAACAGTCCTGACATGATAGAGAAGTCTTTCTCTAGATATTATAGAACAACATTGCTTTCTGGTGAAACTGACCCTAATAAGCTGTATGATTTGATAGCGACAATGGAAGAATATCAGGTCTATTCAGAGGAAAATGTAGAACAGCTGGTAAATTTGTATCTTGATGGTGCAGAAAGGGATAAACTTGACCCTATTCTTGATACATGCGCTGTGATTTATAAGAACTTGGATACAGAAGACCAGATTAAGTTCAAGAGCTCGGCAAAGGCGTTTTGTCGTACCTACGGTTTTCTTGGAGCTATACTGCCGTATGGAAATGCGGAATGGGAACGTTTGTCTATTTTCCTGAATCTGCTTATTCCGAAACTTCCGTCACCACGCGATGACGATTTTTCGGAGGGAATTTTAGATGTTATTGATCTTGATAGCTATAGGCTGGAGGCACAAGAGTCAATGTCAATTAAGTTGGCAGATGAAGATGCGGAGGTTGCTCCTGTTCCTGCAGGAAAAAGTGGTCATATTGTAAATCCGGAAATGGATTTACTTTCAATTATTCTAAGCGACTTTAATGATATGTTTGGAAATATCGACTGGAAGGAGCCTGACAACGTCAGACGACAGATTGTAGCAATTCCGGACATGGTAGCAAAGGATGAACGCTATCAAAATGCAATGAAAAATTCTGATAAACAAAATGCTCGTATGGAAAGTGAACGAGCATTGCAGCAGGTCATCTTCTCAGTGATGGCGGACAATATGGAGCTATTTAAACAATTTCAGGACAATCCGTCTTTTAAGAAATGGCTCTCTGATATGGTATTCAATATGACCTATGACCCAAAGAGTGGTTCAAAGGTTATTGAATACCCACAAGTTGAAACAAATGCAAGTATGGTAGCTGAATCGCCTACGCCATACGGAGCAAAGAAAGAATAATGAAGGAGGCGCAGCATGAGCGATAATTTATCTAAAACTGTACACGGAGATTTTGATGCGGTATTTTGTGAAGTAACACAATCAAGTCCGGTATCATGGATAACGCAGGGTGAGCTGCGCCTTTTTCATTTGAATATTCGTAACAATAAGTTCAATCCGGAAGAAATGAAAAAACTCTTATATCGAAATATAGGTGACTATGTATTCTCTCGTGCTAAAATCGAGCATTTCAAAGTGACGGGAGATGCTTTTGCAATTGTATCGCAGGCCTTGAGAGTGCTTCAAAAGAATGGAGGAGCGGATATAAAAGGCACAGGATCTGAGCTTGGAGAACTGTTACTGTATTCATTTTTAGAGGAAAAACTAAAAGCACCAAAGCTTATGAGTCGGGTGGAACTTTCTACTGATGCAAAGCAGTATGCAAGCTCATGTGATGGAATTCATCTGCTGACAAGTGGTGTGTCAGGAATGCCATATCATCAGGTGGTATTTGGGGCTTCTAGTATTGTTGGAGATTTAACATATGCAATTGATGCTGCCTTTGAGAGTATTGTTGAGATAGAAAAGAACGAAGACAAAGAACTGCATATGGTGGACAATGTTATTTTTGATAGGCTTCTAAATGACGATGAGGTTGAGCTTGCAAAACAGATTTTTATTCCTTCACCTAATCCTACAGTCAATTACAATACTTCATATGGAATATTCTTAGGATATACGCTTGGATTAGATCCAAATCAATATAGCATTGCAGAGTTCCCAGGAATAGTTGAGGAAAAAATGCAAGAGGATATTCGGCGTAATATTGACTATATTCTCCAGAAAATCAGTGACAATAATTTGAATTTGCATTCGTTTTATTTCTATGTTTTGCCTTTTAATGATGGTGAAATGGATAAGAAGAATATCATGGAAGCGGTATTGAAAGGAGATGTTGACCTATGAACGATAAGAAAACATTAGGTGAAGCTATATTTGTCGACATCGAAAGCAATGCTTACTTAAATGAACTTCATGAGAATATCTTATTTAATTACGCATTAAAGCTCTTTCAGATTCAAGGTGGACAAAAAGAATATAATCTGAAGGATGCGCTCAGATTTGCAGATTTACTGTCAAAATCTACTCATCCGACCAATAGTGATAGTCATAAGATGTGGGCTCAAGAATTAGTTATCCTGTTGAATGAGTTGCATCCAGAAGACAGCTTGGTAAAGTTATATGCTGGTTCTGTTTTTTCGAGTGCTGGCAACCATCAAGGTTTGCAGATTATCAATTCTGAATATCAGGATATTAATGTGTTTGAAAAGATATTTGAACAGTTCAGAAATGATTATTTGACGATTCCAGCAGCACCGAAAATGAAATTTTTCAGCGCTCAAAAAGAAGCATATGATCATTTGACAGATCCATGTTTTAGTTATTCTGGTCCAACATCAATGGGAAAGTCTTTTATAATGAGAATGTTTATCAAAGACGAAATTTTGCATGGGGCGAAGAAAAACTATGCGCTTATAGTGCCGACTAAAGCACTAATCAATGAAGTCCGGTCTAAAATAATTAACGATCTGGAAGATAACCTTAAACGGTGCAATTATAGAGTTGTAACTGCGGCAAGCGACATCGCACTGGAAGAAAATCATAATTTTATTTTTGTACTTACTCCAGAACGTTTGCTTTATTTGCTAATTAGCAATCCGTCATTGGAAGTGGATTATCTATTTGTTGATGAAGCACATAAACTTTCAGGAAAAAATAGCAGAGGTCCATTCTACTATAAAGTAGTTGATATGCTGTTGCAGAAAGAGAAGAAACCTCATTTTATTTTTGCATCACCGAATATTCCTAATCCACAGGTTTATTTACGATTAATGAATGAAGCCATTGAAAGCAGTGATGAGAGTAAACTGGCTACTACATATTCTCCGGTTGTGCAGATAAAGTTTCTTATGGATCTTATCAATAATAATATTTCGGTCTATAATGAGCGAACAAATCATCGTATTCAGATTGCTTCTATAAAAAAGTCAGATGTCACTCTTAATGATATGCTGTTATTGTTTGAAGGAAAAAATCTACGATTACCGCCAGAGAAGCGCAGTCAAACTATTGTATATTACAATGGTCGTGCAAAGGCAATAGCTGCAGCAAGGAGCTTTGCTGAATCAAGAGGTATTCTTGATAAGAATGATCCGGAACTAGATTCACTTTCAAAAGATATTATGCAGGAAGTGCACGGAGATTATTATCTCGCCAGCATGATAAAGAAGGGTGTAGCTTATCATATTGGGTATTTGCCTGCTTCCATACGTACTCGTATAGAAGATTTGTTTCAAAAGGGAAATATCACCATAATGTTTTGCACAAGCACACTTCTTGAGGGTGTTAATTTACCTGCGGATAATCTTTTTATTACAGACAATAAAATTTTTAGAAGAAAAATGAATCCGGTGGATTTTAGAAACCTGATTGGTCGAGTTGGTCGTATCAGCTATAACCTATATGGAAATGTATTTTTCGTTTCAGATGAAAAGTCTGTATCATCGGAAAGCTATATTGAGATGCTTCAAGAGCCGATACCGGAACAAGAACTGTCAATTGAAAGCAATCCGCAAGCTCTCAAACGAGTAGAAAAGAAGTATATTGCAGAAATCCTTAAGAGTGGTAGCTCGGAAATTCCAAAGCGCAGAGAGGACCAGTCAGAAGAATCCTATGTAATGATGCGCAAGTTTGGCCTTATTCTTTTAAGAGATATTATGGAAGAACGTGATAGCCTTGTACATAGGGAGTTTTCAGATTTCCTAACAGTAGAGGATAAGCAACAGATTAGAGAAAAGTTCAATAGTTCACCTACATTGCCGGATGATGATATTAATACTTCTGTAGATCAGACCAAGAGGCTAATTATAGCCATTAAGAACGGGTTGGAATATCCGTCTTCTAAAAATGGCTTCAAATATGATGACATCATTGACTTTTTCAACAAGCTCTCAAAAATATTTGACTGGCCTATTTACGAGAAATCGACACTTGGAAACGAATCAAAGAGAAAATGGTATGCAGTAATACTGTCGCAATGGATGGAAGGCTCTGGACTGAGTTACATCATGCAGAGAGCAATTGATTATCATAAGCAACATCCGGAGAATTTTTGGGTGTCAGCATACCAGCCACCAACTATTTATAATGATAACTCGAAGGAACACAGGAATGTAGTGTTTGCTGATACGCTAGAGGCTATTGAAAATATTGTGCTTTTTAGTATTTCAAACTATTTTCTGAGGTTTTCTAACGAATATAAAAAGATTCATGGTGTCGATGAATTTGATAATAACTGGTATGAATATGTCGAGTTTGGAACCACAAATCCATTAACGATTTTGTTGCAGCGAAATGGCTTTTCAAGAGAGTCAGCAACTTTTATCAAAAAACATAAAGACGAGTATGTGGCCCATGATGGAAGCACTGATGAGTTAAGACTACGCTTATCTTTGTTGGATTGTGGAAACACGAGTGTGATGACAGAAGCAGCAAGTATTAGGTTTAATGCTCCGAAACTGTTTCTGGAGGAGGAGGCCTAATGAAGAAAATTGAAGGTTCGCCTAAGAATCTAAAACAATTATTACAGAATACAAAATATTCTATTCACTATTATCAGCGTGAATATATGTGGCAGCGTAAGCACATAGAAGAATTGATCGATGACCTTACATCAGAATTTTTGGAATATTATAAAACAGATGATCCAAGACAAGCTGTAGCTGATTATGGCGCATATTTCATGGGCTCCATTGTTCTGGCAGGAAGAGAAAATGCGATTATTGATGGTCAGCAAAGATTTTCGTCTTTGACACTATTGCTGATGTATCTTAACAACAGATTAAAGACTATCGGCCAGAGTTATAACATGATTGAGACTATGATTTTCTCAGAATCCTTCGGTACTAAGTCTTTCAACATTAATGTTGATGACCGTCAAGATTGTATGAATGCAATTTTCAACGACGCTGATTTTGATACTACCGGTGCCGGAGAATCTGTAAAGAATCTCTATGGTCGATATCAGGATATTCAGGATGTTTTCCCTGCAGATATTACAGATGATATGTTATTGCATTTCTGTGATTGGATTGCAGAAAAAGTATTCTTTATTGAGATTGTAGCAACAACTGAGCAAGATGCTCATAAAGTGTTTGTTACAATGAACGACCGTGGTTTGAGCCTTACATCTACAGAAATGTTAAAGGGTTATATTCTTTCAGAAATCAAATCCGATTCTTCTCGCGAAAAGATGAATGGTATTTGGAAAGATAAAGTTCTTACATTGAAGAAGGATGACGACAAGGGCGATGAGGCATTTATTAAGGCTTGGCTTAGAGCTCACTATGCGGAAACAATCCGTGAGACAAAAGCCGGTGCTGTAAATAAAGACTTTGATATCATCGGTGGTTCCTTCCACAAGTGGGTACGAGATGAACGTGATAAGCTAGGTCTTAATGGCTCTGATGATTTTGAGTTGTTCATAAAGAAATTTGCAAAATTTGCAGATGTTTATGAGCTTATCCGTCAGGCAGAAACAATATTTGTTGAAGAAACAAAGTATGTATATTACAATGCACAGGTTAACTTTACATTACAGCCACAGCTATTATTAGCGCCTGTATGCTATGAAGATTCATGGCCGGTTATTGTTGAGAAGATTAATCTGGTAGCAAGATTTATCGATGTTTTGATTGTATCCAGAGTAACGAATTACCGCTCTGTTGATTACAGCACAATTAAAAACTTTGTTTTCAATGTTACTAAGGATATCCGCATGACAGACATACCTACATTGAAACAGAAATTAGAACAGCAGTATATCAATCTTGCATTTGACCCGGCAGCAGCATTAAGTGATTTAAGACTGAACAGTTTTACTAAGAAATATATCAAGAATATCCTTGCGCGTATTACTGGATATATTGAAGAACAGACTGGTGTTACCTCAAATTACTGTAATTACATGAATACTCAAACAAAGAATCCGTTTGAGATTGAGCATATTATTACAGACCATTATGAATGGTTTACGGCAGAGTATTCTGACCAAGATGATTTTAGACGTTGGAGAAATAGCATCGGTGCTTTATTACTTCTTCACAAGAGCATCAATGCAAGCTTAAATGATGCAAAATATGATTATAAGCTTAAGAAGTATTGCTCTAACGAAGGCAATATCTACACGGAATCACTTGGTGAATTAGCGTACCAGAATAACCCTAAATTCAAGAAATTTATTGCTGATAATTCTCTTGGATTTAAAGCTTATGCATCATTTGGTAAGAATGAGATTGCTGAGAGAATTGCTGTTCTCGTTGATTTGGTAAAACTTGTTTGGAATGATGACATGTTTATATAATCCGTAGAAAGGAGAAAGTTTTCATGGTGTTTAATACTTTTATAAAATGCCAAGTTTGTGGATGTATTACTAGAGTGCGTTTACAAGTTGGCTGGCAAGAGGAACATCCGATAGAAGTAACATGCGGTAAATGTGGAACTTCCTTGTCAGGTAAAGTGAAAATAGGGCAAGACTGTCCGGGTTTAAATTTCTCCTTTGATAATGCTGATAATGCTCAGGACGAGAACGCGGATTATGTTGTTGAATGCTCCGGTGAGTTTCCAACAGCAAAACAAGCAGAAGCAGCCGACTTAGAGGGCTTGGTAGTAACACCGTTTATTCGATATATGAATTGTATGAAGACAGATGACTCTTATGAAGAATTTGTACAAGCTGTATCCCAATTAAATGCAACCGCTAAAAAGTGGAAGAACTACAAAAGAATTCTTACCTTAGCGAAAAATAATAGCGAATATCTAACCCAAGAGATTCAAAAGGAATTTTTCGGTCAGTTCTTTCAATGTCGAGATGAATCGGAAACATTGAGAGCTGTTCACATGATTGAGGTGCATGGTCTTTATTCGGCGTTAAGAAAAGATATCCTTAATGATCTTTCATTTAGTGCAGGAATATTGAAAATGGATTCAGCACAAATGAAGAACTTAATTGAGTTTCTTAATTCTCATGATGGGTTCCACCTTGAAGAATTACAGGAGCTTGTCTATAAGGTCTACGATGAGTTTATGACAGTATATCAAAGACTTATACCTGCACTAGCTATACAATACTGCAAAGAGAACTCTTTTGATTTTGAACATGAAGGTTCTACAATAAGTAGTTTTGATAGCGTAAAACAGTTCTATTTGGATGCTTATGAGGCATTGGGCAATTTGTTGGTTATACCTGTAGCGCTCAATAATATTAAATACAGGTCTGATATAAATGCTATGAATCCGATTGAGAAGAATGTAAATTCTTTGGAGGACTATATTAAACTCACAAAAGCATCAAGATATCATTTCTGTTTGGATTCTGAAGTTTACACAGGCTTTTTGAAAACACTCGTGAATGCGAAATTGAGAAATGCTATCGATCATAATGATGTTGAATACAATTCAGTAGACCAGCTGATAACGTATATTCCTAATCCGAAAGACAGAACAAAAAAGAAAACAGAATACCTTCTTCAGTTTGAAAATGAAGCTATGCATATGTTTCAAGCTATATTGGGTATCTCTGAATATTTGTATCGTCTGAGGGAACTTGAACTTATGTATGATGGAAAAATTCCTATTATGGTTCAGGAAAGAGTAAAATGGTCGAAGAAGATAGGCCGCAATGAATTGTGTCCGTGCGGAAGCGGAAAGAAGTATAAGCGTTGTCACGGACGATGAGAGTATGTAGAAATTAGTTTATTATAGAGTAATTTGTTGGGGAAGGAGGCCTCCTATTTGAAAAAGAAAAAAGACGAAGTAACCATCCGCTCTAGCGCTGCAGAATACTTAACCTATGTTGCCTCTGTCGGTGATCAGCAAGACAGCATTGAGATGCGCTATGAGGATGAGAATATATGGCTGACACAGAAGATGATGGCCACATTGTATGACGTTGGTTTGCCAACGATAAATGAACATATTAAAAAGATTTATGCAGATAGTGAATTAGAAGAGTCCGCAACTATTCGGAATTTCCGAATAGTTCAAACCGAAGGTTCACGTCAGGTGACTCGTGATACAAAGCATTATAATCTTCAAATGATTATTGCTGTGGGATTCAAGGTAAATAATGAGCGAGCGGTGCAGTTTCGCAAGTGGGCCAATGGCATCGTGAAGGACTACACCATCAAAGGCTGGGTCATGGACGATGAGCGTCTGAAAAATGGTGGATCTGTGCTTACAGTAGAATACTTTGATCGTTTACTTGAGCAGATTCGTGAGATCCGTCTCTCTGAGCGTAGATTTTATCAGAAGATAACGGACATCTATGCTACAGCTCTGGATTATGATCGAACAGCCAAGACAACCAAGCAGTTCTTTGCAAAGGTCCAAAACAAGATGCATTATGCGGTTCATGGACATACAGCAGCGGAGTTAATTTATGAGCGAGCCAATGCAGATAAGCCACATATGGGATTAACCACTTGGGCAGCAGCACCGGAAGGCAAGATCGTAAAAAGTGATGTGAGCGTTGCGAAGAATTATCTGAGTGAGCAGGAAATGCGTTCACTTGAGCGTATTGTATCTGCTTATCTGGATTTAGCAGAAGATCGTGCAGAACGTCATATTCCGATGACAATGGAGGATTGGGCGAAACGACTAGATCTATTCCTGATGGCAGATGACAGAGAAGTTCTTCAGGATGCAGGTAAAATCACTGCTGAGATTGCCAAGGCAAAAGCTGAGACCGAATTTGAAAAATATCGTGTTATTCAGGATAGGCTGTTCATGTCTGACTTTGATAAGTACATGTTGGAACTGGAGGAGAATGCGAAGAAGTAGCAACATCGCCATTAAATTTTCAGCTTACCAAGGTCGAGTGCATGGAAGTTGAGCCTTCAGTCGGGGCGAAAAATAGCTGTTGACCTGTTCTCTGTACGAAGAACGGACGAGGTTGAGGCGATGGCAGTTCTTCGTTAAATTTGACTTTTATGTTGGAATCACTATAATAGTAGAAACGAATAAAGAAGTTGAACTTTTTCCGTGGACGGGCGAGGTCCAGGCAGTGATATGGATAGCGAAATGTATCAAGATATTTTTGCTATAGAATTTGTTGATATGTTTCCGCAAACAAACGGAGATATTTTGCTACAGTCCACATTAGTCTGGATCGGTTCCCGAAAACTGACATCAATCAGGACGTATCGTGCCATGTGGAGACGGTTGTTCTTTTGTCCCAACAAAAGGCTGATGATTACATTGAAGTGGAATTAGAGTTGGATGAGCTGGATTTGACTTCAGCAGAGAGTAAGGCAACTTATAAGGAAATTCAGAAATATGTGCTGAAGGAGCATGGGTTGAAGGTTTCTAACCTATATATTTCACAGGTAAAAAGAAAGTGTGGAATAGAAGTTGGGGAGAATTATAATCTTCCGAAATCAGAGGATAGCAGACAACCTCAGTGTCCGGAGGAGAAGGAAAAAGCGATAAAGGATGCGCTGGAGCATTTTGGGATGGTTTAGATATTAAGAAATTATGTTGCAAAAATTGGTCATGCAAAGGAGGAAATATCATGCTTGCTTTTAATGAAAATGGTAAATTGACAGAGTATGAAGAAACAAATTTTTTAAAAGTATGTGATTCATGTCACCATATTTACAAGCAAAGGGTTGAACAACAACTAGAAGGAATGCGTGAAAGAGAATATGATATTTGTCCTTTGTGTGGTGAAGAAAATGATAGTAGTATGCAAGTTGATTTCTATAATTCTCGATTAACGGAAGTAGAATTATCAAAGTTAAGAAAAAAAGCATTGATAAAAACTATAATAGGATACTGCGACAAGCAATACAAACAAACAGATTGTTTTGTTTGTGATCATCAAAATGGTTGTCCAGGAGAATGCGAAGGTAACTGCAAAAATTGTTTGGAGGAGGTACATTACCCAGGGAGATATCCAAATGGAAAGAAAGATTACGACTGTAGTAGAATGCTTAATTTTTACGTGTGTGATTACTCGGCCAAATATGCTTCTGAACTTTTGTATCTGATGAGAAAGAGCCAAGCACTTGAAGAAATTAATGATTACCATGTTTTGTCTATTGGTTGCGGTGGTTGTCCAGATTTAATGGCATTTGAACGATATTGCCATGAAAAATCATATGATAAATCTGTAAGTTATATCGGTATAGATGTTAATGAAAAATGGAAACCAATACATGAGCAAATTAAATCATATAAAACAAAAACTTTAAGAAGAACCCAATTTAAATATATGGATGCCGTAACGGAAGAATATAACATTTCAAATGCAAACGTTATTGTATTGCAATATGTTATATCACATTTCTATAATTCAGGGCAAATAGGTGAGATAGAGAGTTTTTTTGAAAAATTGGTTCAGAATATTATTTTACATAAGGAACAAGGAAAGCCATTAGTGGTTCTCATTAATGATGTAAATAGCAATAATAGAGGTCGCGATTATTTTGAGAAATTGGTTGAAAAGTTAGATGGTGAGGGTCTGATAGAAAATAGTCAAGGATATTATTTTGATTACAATATAAGGAACGAATTTCAGAGGTATGGTATAAAACACGAATCAAATCGTATTGTATATAATATTCCTGATAGACTTTCTACATATCAGCCATGGGAAGTGTGTTCAAGTGCGCAGCTTTTGATTGAAGTATTATAGCAGGAGATGATAGAAATGATTATTAGTGCAAGTAGACGTACAGATATACCGTCTTACTATTCGGAATGGTTGGTTAATAGATTAAAAGAGAAATATGTATTGGTTAGAAATCCGATGAATATACATCAGGTAAGTAAGATAGATTTATCTCCAGATGTTGTTGATGCAATCGTATTTTGGACAAAAAATTCAACTCCAATGTTGTCATACTTGGATCAAATTAATGATTATACATATTATTTTCAATTTACATTAAGTGCGTATGGTCCTGATGTAGAAAGGAATTTACCATCAAAAAATAAAATTATTATTCCGACATTTCAACAGTTATCCAAAGAAATTGGAAAAGAAAAGGTTATATGGAGATATGATCCGATATTCTTTAATGAGCAGTACTCAATAGAGTATCATTGTAAGTATTTTGAAGTATTAGCTTCAAAATTGGGTGATTATACGGAGAAGTGTACTGTGAGCTTTATGGATATGTATAGAAATACAGAGCGAAATGTAAAGCTCTTAAGTATTGTCAAAGATACATATGAAATGCAGGTAGAATTATTGCAAAGATTTGTAGAAATAGCAAAGGAGTATGGTTTGTATATTGATACCTGTGCTGAAATTGGAGATTTTCATAATATAGGAGTTGAGCATGCTCATTGTATTGATAGGGAACGAATAGAGAGAATTGGCGGATTTAAACTTAATGTTGATAAAGACACAAATCAAAGAGCAGAATGTGGATGTGTGGCAAGTATTGATATAGGAGCCTATAATACATGCAAAAATGGATGTTTGTATTGTTATGCAAATTATAGTTCAAATACTGTAGAAAAGAATTTTGGTATGCACAATCCCAAATCACCTTTGTTGTTTGGTGAAATAGATAGCACAGATGTAATCAAGGAAAGAAAGGTAAAGTCACTTATTAATAATCAGATGAATTTGTTTGATCTTTAGGGAAAAAGAGGGATTATATGAAATATAATTTGTACTTTTATGATGATACCAGAAATGCAGTGATTATGACAGATATGGATGGCAAGCAACTTGTGATTGACTGTGATAAAGTAGAGGAGCAGGTCGTATTTGATGAGCCGGCGGATGCGGGGATTCTTGCCAGACTTGCAAGGAAAGAACCGGCAAATTATGTGAGTATTGCAATGCGTCCGGGCGGATTGCAGGATTATGTGGATGTGTGGAATGAGTTGAATTAGTATATTCCTTTGTTGACAAAGGAAAGTCGGAGTGTTAGAATGGCTTTATCTTAAGGAGAGAGGTGAAAAGATGAGAAGATAATTTACTTTTGATTACATGAATGTTTATGCAGTATGAGCGATATCGCCCATACTACTTGTCATGTTGCCAAAAGTGGATTATGTTCTCATAACCTCTCTTTTTGTGTGCATAAAAATGATTACAATGTTGGGTGTATTTCCTTCTTTTGATGAACCATATGAGGTTATAGTATGTAATGGAACTGTTTGGCAACGAATGGTTCTTTTTTTATTGTAACCATGAGAGGAGGAATGTATATGGCACAAATTAGTATAAATAATCTCACCTTTGGATATGAAGGGAGTTTTGATTATGTTTTTGAGAATGTTTCATTTTCGATTGATACAAATTGGAAACTAGGTTTTATTGGTAGAAATGGAAAAGGGAAGACAACTTTTTTAAATTTATTACTTGGAAAATATCAGTTTACAGGTTCCATAAGTGCATCAACGAAGTTTGATTATTTTCCTTATGAAATTGCAGAATACCAAAAGCAAATGCCTGTGGCAGAATTTATGGAAGATTTGAAGCCGGGGTGTGAAATATGGAGAGTAATTTGTGAGTTGGAAGAGCTATCGGAAAGTTCAGAGATTTTGTATAGACCTTATTGTACCTTAAGTCCCGGAGAGTGTACAAAGATATTACTTGCAGTTTTGTTTTCACAGGAAAATGAGTTTTTATTAATTGATGAACCGACGAATCATCTTGACCAAAATGCAAGGGAGTGTGTGAAGGTGTATTTAGCTTCTAAAAAGGGTTTTATACTGGTTTCTCATGACAGAGATTTGTTGGATGCATGCACAGATCATTGTCTGGTATTGAATCGTTGCAGTATCGAAGTACAAAATGGTAATTTTTCGGTCTGGTGGGAGAATAAGCAACGTAAAGATAAATTTGCGATAGCACAAAATGAGAAACACCGAAAGGAGATTCAAAAGTTGAACCATGCGGCAGAACAGGTTGCTAAGTGGGCAGATAAAAATGAACGCACCAAAATAGGATTTGATCCGATAAAAGAACATGACAGATGCTTAAGCACAAGAAGTTTTATAGGAGCCAAAACAAAAAAGATGCAGAGGCGTGTAAAGCAGATGGAAAAACGAATTGAAAGAGAGATTGAGGAAAAGGAGGGTCTTTTAGAAGATATAGAATATCTTAAAGATTTAAAGTTGTTTCAGCTTGTTCATTACAAAAATAGTCTTGTTAATGTAAAAGAGTATAGTTTGCAATATAAAGACTCAGATAAACCAGTGTTTCAAGGGCTGTCTTTTGACATTAAAAAGGGTGATCGTGTTGTATTATCCGGAAAAAATGGAAGTGGAAAGACAACAATTATTAGAAAAATCCTAGAAAAATGTAATTCCAATATAGGTGTTTGTATAATTGAAGAAGGACTATGTGAGGTGGCAAGTGGTCTTGTTATTTCATATGTTGGTCAGGAGACAATTGGAATTAAAGGTAATGTTACAAATTATTGTAAAACGCATGATTTGGATAGGAGTTTATTTTGTGCCATACTTCGGCAGCTTGATTTTGGACGAGAGCAGTTTACTAAAAATATGGAAACTTACTCGGAAGGCCAGAAAAAGAAAGTTTTGTTGGCGACTAGTTTACTTACACCGGCACACCTTTATATTTGGGATGAACCATTAAATTACATTGATATTTTTTCGCGGATGCAGTTAGAAAGATTAATTTTAAAGTATGAGCCAACCATGCTATTTGTTGAACATGACAGGAAATTTTGCGAAAAAATAGCAACTAAGGTAATTGAATTATAATTTGAAAGGAGATTTGCTTTATGAAAAATATATTTGTAGAAGGTATTCAAGGATCAGGAAAAAGCACGCTGATAAATAATATTGTGAAGTTTAATCCTGAGTTACATGTATGTAGGGAAGGAGATTATTCTCCGATAGAATTGGCTTGGTGTGCTTTAATGTCGAAGAAGGAATATGAGGCTGTTTTGCAAAAATACAATTCGATAAGGGATGAAATTATAAAAAATACAGTTAGGGAACAAGAGAATTATATCATTACTTACACTAAGATAATTACGGATATTCCGGGATTTTATAAAGATTTGGAGAATTATGAAGTCTATAATGGGCGAAAAACTTTGGCGGAGCTAAAGGAAATTATAGTAACAAGGTTTAAAAATTTTACAGATACAGGATATTTATTTGAATGTTCTTTCTTTCAAAATGTAATAGAGGATTTAATTTTGTTTCATATGCTTAGTGATGAAGAAATTATAGAGTTCTATCGCAATTTGTTTAGGTGCATTGATGCAAAGAAGTTTATATTATTTTATCTCTATAGTGATAAGTTGGAAGAGAATATTAAAATAATTCAAAAAGAACGCTGTGATGAGAATGGAAATGAGTTATGGTATCAGATGATGTTAGAATATTTGGTGAACTCTCCTTATGGGAGGAAACATGAATGTAGTGCTTTTGAGGATATGATCAGTCATTTTAAACACAGGCAAGAGTTAGAATTACGTATAGTAAAAGAAATAATAGGTAAAAATGCAGTTATTCTTCCAGCTAAAGAATATGATGTAAATCAAATTAGAACTTTGATTGGTTTTCATAATAAAATCAGTTATAATATAAGGCATATGAATAACAAGGAAATAGCATTGCTGGATGATTTCCTGTATGAAGCAATTTTCATTCCAGAAGGTGTAGATGCACCGCCAAAAGAGATTATAAATGCACCAGAATTACAGATTTATGTGCAGGATTTTGGCAAGCAGGAAGGAGATATTTGTTTTGTTGCTGAAGTTGACAAAAAGATAGTCGGCGCTGTCTGGGTTCGTAATATGGATGATTATGGACATGTAGAAGATGGTGTTCCGTCTTTTGCCATATCGTTATATAAAGAGTATCGAGGTCTTGGGATTGGAACTATGCTGATGAAACGGATGTTGGAAGAGTTAAAAGAAAGAGGGTATCAGAAAACTTCCTTGGCAGTACAGAAAGCAAACTATGCAGTGAAGATGTACAAAAATGTTGGCTTCGAGATTATTGATGAAAACGAAGAAGAATATATTATGATGTACGTGTTTCGGTAATACATACAGTAGAAATATTTTCAAAATGTGGAAAAGAAAATTGTTTCGGAAGAACGATAGTTGAAGAAATTACTGGATTAAAGCCATCAGGAGCTTCCAAGTTAATAAAACTGTTGGTTGATAGTGAGGTAATCGTACCTGTAACAGGACATGGAAAAGGAAAATATAGGTTTCAATAAAAGTGAACATTGAAAGGGTGTTAATGCCATTCGCAAAAATGCCCAAAACAAATCGGCGTACTGATATATTACCAAATTTGGTAGCAGTATTTAGAATAATTTTGTATTATAAAAGTGTTACAAAATATCGGCGTACCCGCCACACGTTTACAAAGTCAAACGGTCTGTACGCCATGTCCTAACCTTATGATTGCAGATATTAGCAACCTGTCAAAGAGTGTAAAAACTCAGTAACTATGCGGGTTCGCGTACTGTTAAAGCGGTGAAAAACGATTCCGCATGTGGAGACTGTGGTAGGACTACACAGAAAGAATATATAGAAATCCTTGAATTTACGCACTTTTGCAGAGCTTTTCAGCTTCAACAGGATTGCTGAAAATCACAAGGAAAAAGAGCTTGTGAGGAA